>Ga0255347_1002673_pt1 | contig 24679 bp, 28 predicted proteins | sample wastewater_treat_2_FD_192479 | JGI IMG/M metagenome (GOLD analysis project Ga0255347, IMG submission 192479) | Wastewater microbial communities from Lulu Island WWTP, Vancouver, Canada - plant24 | ecosystem: Engineered > WWTP > Wastewater > Unclassified | place: Canada: Vancouver, British...
ATTTTGAAATACGAGATTTATCTAAGTCTTCAAAATGCTTTTCCATAAAGTTTTCGCTTAACTTCTGGTATTCTGAAATACAATATTTGTTTAGGTCTTTAAAATGCTTTTCTATAAAGGGTTCGCTTAGCTTTTGGTAAGCTGAAATACGAGATTTATTTAAGTTTTCAAAATGCTTGTCCATAAAGGATTTGCTTAGCTTTTGGTATTTTGAAATACGAGATTTATCTAAGTCTTCAAAATGCTTTTCCATAAAGGATTCGCTTAGCTTTTGGAAACGTGAAATATGAGACCAATCAACTTTATTAATATTGATAATATTAATTACCTCATTATTTTCATCGTAAACTAAATTAACATTTTTCATTTAACTACTCCTTATTGTATAATATAACAAAAACTTAAAAAAATAATTATTTACTTTACATTAATAACTACATTTTGTCAATACTTTTTAATCCAATTTTAGCCATATTGTATAACATATCTAATTGATTAAAATACTGATTATCCGCTTTGTTACTCTCTAAAAAGCGTTCTAAAAAATTATAAGTGTCTCTTAACATATCTCGTTCATTATATTTTTTAGTGTCGTTTAACTGATTTTTAGAACGGTTAATTTTAGCTATATTATATATAGTATTTAAACTATTAAGATACGGTATAGGTACATTATTTTCAGTTAGAAAGTCTACAAGATAGTTATAATGTTTTTTTAAATTATCTAAACTATCCATCATATCCTTATTTTCAATAGCATTACCATAAATAATAAGTAAACTATTGATGTATGTTGTATGCGCGTTATTTTTATTTAGAAAATCTATAATATAACTGTATTCATTATCTAATACATTATTTATATCCTTTAACTGATTTTTATTTACTGAATTATCAATCTCTTTATCAGAAAATACTTTAGCGTCTCCTTACGACATACTTTTTATAAAATCTTGATCATCAAAACCCTTAATAATTTCAGTCAGTTTTGCTGTTCCGTATCTTTTTGGGTATTCAATCCAAACTTCATAATCATCAGGAATATCCTTAATATATTCTTTTAAATCTTTTACTGTTGTTATCATTATAACATCCATCTTTTTTATACTTAATCCAATTTTCTTATATATTTAGAAAAATCTACCACCTCTATTGGAATTTTTTCTGCCATATCTAAATCATAAGCAAAATCACCTTTAATATATTCACAAGCATTACCATATACAGTTTCATAGATACCTGATTTTAATTTTTCTTTTACAAACATATTTGTCTCCTTTTTATAGTAATATTTTATAATAATATTTATATTTTGTCAATACTTTTAAATAAAAATTACACTAAGCTATACTTAGTAATATTAATTAATAACTCCTTAAAAGCTATTTCATTTAATCTTCTTTTATATAAAAATAAATCAAAAACATTTATATATATTGGGGGAGTATTTATATCCCTAGTTTTTTCTATAATAAACCCAAAATTAGTTATATTATATTTATCTAATTTTTTAATTAATTCCTCTTGTTCTATTGTATTACTATAAAAGGAATATAACTCAGTAAAACATTCATAATACTTTAATTTTTCATTTTCTATTTTATTTATTAAAGATAATTGAATATCATTATATATTGTTTTAGGTAAGGTATATAATATTCTTATAAATTTAATATACCCTAAATAACAAAAATTAGCGGGTAGTATTATATTTTTATTTATAAACCCGTGAGGAAAACTTTGTAAATAATTTATATCCCTATCAAAAAAATATTTAATCGATTCACTACTTATACTTATAAAGTAAGGTATTCTTATAACAGTATAACCTAATTTATAACAAATTAAATCCCTTTCTATATCACTTATAATTCTTTTTGATTCTGTAAAATGTCTTACCCCATCAAATTCAACTATTAATTTTAATTCGTCATTTCTATAATCAGGTCTAAACTTATTATTAGGAAATTGTTTATTATGTATAAACTCTTTTCCATAAATATCCTTTAATAATATACCTAATTTTTCTTCTGTTAGGAAATTTATATTTATATTATCCACTATATTACTCCTACCTTTTAATAGTAGTATATTATTTATAATTAAATATGTCAATAGTTTTAATCTATAAAATATTCTAATCTACAATATTTATACTAATTTTAATATAAATAAATATTCCTTTTTAAATAAAAAAACCTACTAATTTTACTTAGTAGGTTTATAATTAAAATTTAACTACATTTTACTCTGTAGGAAGATTTAACAATTTAATTCTTCGTAAATACTTTGAATTCAATACTTTTTTATCCTCTACTGAATATAACGATTTTTCAGAATATAGGTTCTTGTAAGTCAACTTCGGTGTAAACTGGGCTACTGGAAGGAATACTCCAACAGATACACTTGAATCGTATTCATCTGCTGGGTTTTTCCAATTCAACACTAATTCGTCGTTCGGTACAATATCCGTAGGCGTTACATATACAGGAATTCCTCTAATAGAACCCATCTTATATACACCAACTTGAGCTACTGCTGTTTCATAAACCCAATCTTTATGATAGGTTAAATAAGCAACTGCATCAGGTCCACCAAAGATATTGGAAATTCCACCTCTTTGAAGGTCTTTATAAATTGCCATTCTACCTCTTTCCAAAGCATTACTTATAGATTGAGCGTGAGCAATAGCGCTATCCGCACCACCTGATTTCCAATCTGCGTTAAAGTTAATAACTGTATTACCAAGAGCGCTTCTATATGCCATTTTAAAAGTTCTAAAATCAAGCTCTTTTCTTAAAAGTTCTGCACAACCTACATTAAATACTTCTTCCGTATCTGTATTAAGAGTAGATTTAAGCAAAAATTCTGAGTGTAGTGACCAACTAACCCCTAAAGGATAAAAGTCAGCGTTAAACTGAACAGGTGTAAATCTTAATTCAGCGTCACCCATTTCACTTGTATTATAAGCGCCTTCCGTAACAAATACGGACTCTATAGTAATTGCTAAACCAGGAGCGCCTGAAAAAGTAATATCATACTCACCAGTTGTATAGTTTATAGTAGAAGCAGTTATTTTTGACATAGTTGCGCCAACAAATACGCCAGAACCATTATCAACCGCTACAGGAATTCCACCTACTAAAATAGTAAGTTTAAATGGGTACAAAGGAACTTTAGCGAGCGTTCCTGTATAATTTGTTCCAGAACCTGTTCCATCTACTACATCAACGGAAATACTAGAAGCATATCTATTAGCCGCAGATTCGTGGTAAATAGTTTCAGCCGTAGCGTCTCTTTTTGTAGAGTTATAAACTATGTTATTGATATAAATATCATCTCTCATAGTCTCCATACCCCAAACGTGAAATACATCCTCCCTGGCAGAATTGGGGTAACCCAATCTAATAATTTTTATAAGCTGTCTTGGAGTAGTTCCAAAAGAAGTTGCAATTTGTGTTTCAGTTAAAGTTGCTAAATGGTCTTCCAAGTTTTCCAACATTATAGATAAGTTTCTATATTTGTTTAGACTTGAATGAGCTTTTTCTTGAAACCCATCTCCTACTAAATCTTTTTTCTTTGACCATTTTTCAATAAGTCTATCAGCTCTTGAATTTCTATCTGAAATAGCTTGTTTAACTACATTTTCAGATAATTGACCTGTTCTCATTATAGTTTTCATAATTAAAAATTTCTCCTTTTTTAAAAAATAAATAAATCAATTTATACTACTTAATAAAGTAATATTAGTTTTTTTGTATAATTAGAAGTTCTTTTATTTTGTAGTTTAAAAGGATATATTTATCCAAAATTCTGTTATAAAGTAAAACTCTTATATATAAAAGAGTTATAAAATTTTATATTTATATAAAAATATAAAAATTATAAAAAAACATTCTTATCTTTATATTATTATAGTTATTGAATTTTATATATTTAATAAAAAATTTTAATTGTATTTTATAAATAAAAAACCTACTAACTTTAATTAGTAGGTTTATGTAAATAATAAAAATTACTTAAAAATCAAAAGTAGTATCTTCTATTTCTGTTTCCGTAGAATAATCCATTGAAGTATCCATTCCCAAATCCATATCGTCTATCATATCGTTACTGTCGTCAACTGAATTTGGATAAAGTTCTACGTATTCCCCGTCCTCTCCAATAACTTCCATTTCCGACCCGTCTTCTTTTCTAATAACAAAACTAGCATCCCCAACCAAATAACCACATACTTTATCTACGGAAGTTATAACAGATTCTTTTACTTTTTTAGCTTTTTTCTCTACTTTTTTATCCTCTTCCTCATCATCTTCTTTATCTGTCTCTTTTTTATCTTCGTCTTCTTTGTCGTCTTCTTTATCTACTTCGTCCTCGTCCTCTTTATCCTTTTCATCAGCCTCTTGTTCAATAATAGTGTATTTTTTACCTTTCTCTAATATAAGTTTTTTACCACCTGAAACAACATTTATATCGTCTGTTGCTAAAAATGCTACTTTACCTATATCCTTTTCAATAAGAGTATTATTAATCTCTTTTTTTTGTGCTTTTAAAATATCCATAATTTAATTTCTCCTTTCTATTTATATAAAATATAGTTATAAAATTTTATAACTACATATTTTTAATTTTTTTAACCAAAAGTATATGGACTAGAATCCGTTGAACAAACCAAGTATATCTTTTGATTTTCTACTAATTGAAATCCTGGTCCAACTAAATCCGATCCTGCTATATCCAAAGTTACTCTAAAATCAGTTGTTCCACCATCTGGAACTGCGCTAACCGCTCCAGCTACATCATTTGTAATTTCGGCTTCGTTTGTTACTACCTCTACCGTAAATCCAACCGTCTCTAAAGCTGTTTCTATTGCTAAAGCAACATTGTCCGCTGTATCCCCATAATTTAAAGCAACTTCTACACCTGTTTTACCAGCTACTGCTGGATCAACACCTTCAGTTCCTACATTAAACCAAACATAATAATCAGTAGTTGTCGTACTTATTAAAAAGTATTTATTATTCAAACTACTACTAACTGCCTCTATTGTAGTTACTTCACTTATTTCCACAACCGCGTCTACTCCATTTTGGGTAACATTAACCGTAAACCCTGAAGTCTCTGCCGAAGGAACTGTTAAAACAACTCCTGAAGATACATTGGTTATTTCCATAACATTATCAGTAACATTAACCGTAAATATAGTTGCTTCACCTAAAGCGTCTAATATCGTTTCAGTTTTTGTTGCAACTGCTGTATCCAATTCATTTGAATTTATAGCAACTTCTACACCTGTTTTTCCACCTATTGCTGGATCAGTTCCGTGTCCATCTACATTATACCAGACATAATAATCTGTTGAAGTATCACTAATATAAAAATAAGTATTATTTAAAGAACTTGTTAAATCATCTAAAGTCGTTATTTCGCTTATTTCAGTAACACCATCTGAACCTGGAGTAGTAACACTAATTGTAAACCCTGAAGTTTCTACTGAAGGAGCCGTTAAAACAACACCATTAACTTGATTAACAATAGACATAACTGCGCCTAAAATTGATACTGTAAATACACCTGCCCCACCTAGAGCATTTAATACTGTTCTAGTTTTTGAAGCAACAGCCGTATTTAACTCTTCCGATACAATAGCAACTTCTACACCTGTTTTTCCACCTATTGCTGGATCAGTTCCGTGTCCCTCCATATTATACCAAACATAATAATCAACAGTTGGACTACTAATATAAAAATAGGCATTATTTAAAGTTGAACTAGATTCTGCTATTGTTGCTACATCTGTTACTTCCTCTGTCGCGTCAACACCATTTTGAGTAACACTAATTGTAAATCCTGAAGTTTCTACTGAAGGAGCCGTTAATACTACTCCACCATTAGCGTTTGTTACCGTTACCGTTGACCCTACCGTTCCCGCTGTAAAATCTGCTAAAGCGTGTAAAGCAGTTTCAATTACTCCTGCTATTGTAGAAGCCGTATCCCCTGAACTTATAGCAACTTCTACACCTGTTTTTCCACCTATTGCTGGATCAGTTCCGTGCCCCTCCATATTAATCCAAACATAATAATCTGTTGAAGGACTACTAATATAAAAATAAGTATTATTTAATGTTGATGTAGATTCTGCTATTGTTGTTACTTTCGATACTTCCGCTGTTCCTGCATCTCCTTGAACCGTAACATCAACCGTAAATCCTGAATTTTCAGTTGAACTATTTATACAAGCGCCTAACGCTTGATTAGTTATAGTTAAAACATTATCAACTATACCTACCGTAAATACTCCTCCACCCCCTACCGCTTCTACAATATCTTTTGTTTTTGTAGCAACCATATTAGCTGTATCATTTACGGCTAAAGCAACTTCTATACCCGTTCTAATACCTGGATCTGGGTCTGGATCAACACCTAAAGTAGCCGTATTATACCAAACATAATAATTAGTAGTAGGACTACTTATATAAAAATATTTATTATTTAAAACATAACCAACATCAGCTATTGGAGTTATATCTGTTATTTCAGCTACTGCGTCAACACCCTGTTGAGTTATTGTTACCGTAAATCCTGAAGTCTCTGCTGTTGCGTTTAATGAAGCTCCTGTTACTTGATTAGTTATAGTTAATATATTATCAACTATACCTACCGTAAATACTCCTCCACCCCCTACTGCTTCTACAATAGCTTTTGTTTTAGACGCTACATCGTTAGCGCTATCCCCTGATGAAATAGGTATTTCGATACCCGTCATTAAAGCTATACCAGGATCAACACCCAAAGCGTCTGTATTATACCAAACATAATAACTAACGGTTGGACTATTTATAAAGAAATATTTATTATTTAAAACATACCCTACATCAGCTACTGCCGTTACATCAGTTATTTCTGCTACTGTATTTGCTCCTTCCTGATTTTTAACAACACTAAAAGTAGAAGTTCCTGTTCCTGAATCTGTTACCGCGCCAACAACTTGATTTTCAATAGTTAAAACGCTACCTACTCTTGTCGTTGTAAAAACACCCGCTACTAAATCTATTGCTGTTTTTGTTTTTGTTGCAACTGCTTCTGCATTATCATTTATATCTAAAGCAACTTCAATAGGTGTTCTACCTGCTACTGCTGGATCAACTCCTGTTGCATTAACATTATACCAAACATAATAACCAACCGTTGGACTAGATATAAGAAAATATTTATTATTCAAATATAAACCCGTATCGGATACAGCTTCTACACTTGTTATTTCTTCTACTGGGTCAACTCCCTGTTGAGTAGTAGTTACTGTAAATCCTGAATCCCCCGCTTCACTATCAACAGCCGAACCTCTTGATATATTTGTAATAGTTAAAACATTATTAACAATTCCTACCGTAAATACACCTGCTCCACCTACTGCCTCTACTATTGCTTTTGTTGCTATGGCTACTGCGTCTTCATCATCCGTGCTTAATATAGCAACCTCAATACCTGTTCTACCCGCTACTGCTGGATCAACACCCAAAGTATCCACATTATACCAAACATAATAATCAACAGTTGGACTACTTATTAAAAAGTATTTATTATTCAAACTAACGGAAGTATCCGCCGATGTTAAAATAGTTGTTACTTGAGCTACTGCTGGAGTTACTACTCCACTTGCTAAAGTTAATTCATTATCACTATTTAATTCAAAACCTGAATTAAATAAAGAAACATTTACATTATTATCATCAACTACTTTAATATTAGGAACTAAATCTCTATCTGTTTGAAAGTTAATTTTAACATACCCATCTATAACATCCTGAGCCGTTACTGTATGAGTATATGCAAAATTATGTCCGTTTGTCGAACCTGTCATAATTGTTGCCATTATTTTACCCCTTTTTTACTTAAAATGTATAAACACTTGAATCAGTTGAACAAACTAGATATATTTTTTGCCCCGCTACCAAAGTAAATGTTGTCGCTCCATTAGCAATTCTAACTGCTCCAGTTGAAGGAATAGTAATAACCGCATCTGCTAAATCAATAAATATATCCGTAGCAGAGGCTACCATAACATTAGGAACTAAAACTCTATCCGTTTGAAAATCAATCTCTACATAACCATCACTAGCATCATCTGCTGTTACAATATGCTTATATGCAAAATTATGTCCATTTGTTGAACTTGTTAATATTTCAGCCATAATTAAAATCTCCTTTAATTTATATTAAATCCACCCTTTCGGGATATATAAACTATTACTTTTTTGAATAGATTTACTTTCCTCTATTCCTTTACTCTCATATAACTTTAAATCCTCATTATCTAAATGGCTATGAAATTCTTTTCTTTCTACATAACCCCTATCAAAACTTTCTTCAATAACATCTTTTAGTTGTAAATATTTTCTTTGAGCTTCATATATATTTTTACAACATAAAATTTGTTCTTTAATCTTATAAACATTAGGATTTTCTTTTAACCAATCACTATATAACTCTTTAACTTCATTATTAAGTTTATTATTATCTATATCTCTTTCTTTTTGTAATTCTAACTCTTTAAGTTTTTCTTCTTTAACTTTTATTCTACTTTCCATAAATTTCTTTTCTGCATCAATCTTATCTTTTTGTAGTTTTTCTTTTTTAAGTAGTCTATTTTTTATTATAACTTCCTTATACTCTTTAAACTCGTTATCAATAGTTTCTTTTTCCTCAGTTAAAAGTTTTATAATATTATCCTTTTTAGTATTACTATCTTTTAATTCTAAATATCTACTTTTTAATTGCTTATAATTTTCATATATACTTTTAAACTTACCTAAATCAATTTTTTTAGAATTAGCTTTTGCATTACTAACATCATAAAGTTCTTTTAATTTTTTACTATAATCTTTTAACTCATCTAATTTAATAAAAGATTCTTCACTAATTTTAGATAATTCCTCTACTCTAATTTTTAAATCTTCATTTTCTTTAATTAAAGTTGAATTCTCTTCTTTTAACCCATCAGTTTCTTTACCCTTAATAGCAAATTCTTTTAATTCATTATTTAACTCTGAAAGTCTCGTAGTTATTTTTTCTTTTATCTCATTACCATAATCTATATCACACCATTCTAGTAATTCTTCATAAGATTTTATTTTATCTTCTAAAACTGGAATAACTTCGGCTTTTTCAATTAAAGAATTCATTGATAGGATAAAATTTTTCTCTTCTAAACTTTGTTTACTCATATCCTTAATCCTGTTATTTTTAAGATTTATATTATTATAGTTAATAATATTCTCATTTTTAATATAATCTTTTTCTATATCTTGATTTATATTAATACTCTCCTTTATACAGGATTCTTCTTTATTTTGAAAAACCCCATTTGAAGGATAATCTACCCAATCCCCATATCTTTCTAATTGGAAATTATCCTCTTTTACATAACCATCATTATCTAATTCCCCTAAAGCGGAACTTGATAAACCAATTACTCCGCCTTTAGATAGTATTTCCTCAGCTAAAGCCCCAGCGTCCCCTACTAAATAAAAATCGGCGCATAACCAATTATCAACTAGTCTAGGATTTTTTGATACTGCGAAAGTTTTTAAAACGTCTACTTCATCTTTAGGATGATTGGCTAAACCAATAGTTGTTACACTTTCTTTTAAAACTTTTTCAATAACTTTATCATAACATCTTCCATTAAGATTAAATTTACCTTTTTCCCATATCTTAAAAGTATATGCCCCATTAGTTTTATAGTCCTTACCCTCTACTAACATTTTTTCTTCTGTTAAAGGTAGTTTAACTAAATTATCTTTACTTATACTATAATTTTCTCTAAATCTATATAAAGTATCAGTTATTTTTTCTGCATTACTAAAAATAGCCATTATTTATACTCCTTTATAAGTATCTATACTAAAAAATTTTACATTTAAAAATTTAATAACTTATATAATTATTATAGTTATAATAACATTTACATTTTAATATAAGTTTTAAATTTTTATTATTTCTTCACTATTATCATAATTAATTACTTTAATATCATTTTTACTAATAATAGATACATATCTATAAACAGGTTTAAGTATTTCCTTTCCATCTATATTTAATAACCCCCATTTATTATCTACTGTTACCTTAATAAAATTCATATAAGCATATTCTATATCCATACTATCATAAATAGGTTTAATTATTTCTTTTCCATTATTATCTAATAAACCATATTTATCTTTTACTTTTACCATTATATAACCATCAAATCTATACATAAAATTTATACTATCATAAATAGGTTTTATAAAATTTTTAAAATCACTACTTAAAAATCCAAATTTATTGGATAAGTTTAATACTATAAAACCATCTCTAGAAAACTTTAAATCTATATCATTATAAATAGGTTCTAATATTTCTTTTCCGTTTTTATCTAATAAACCTATTTTATTATTTAATTTTATTTTGATAAAACCTTTATCATAAAAATTAAAATTTATACTATCATAAATAGGTTTTAATATTTCTTTAAAATTTTTATCCAACAAACCCCATTTATCTTTTTTTTGAATTTTTATAAAACCATTATCAACTTTTTCATAATAATCAAAATATTGTAATACATCTTTAGTTCCACTTGTTACTGATAACATATAGTCTTTGAATAAATTTTTATCTAAACTTTTATTCCACACTAAATCTTTTTCATTTAATTTAGTAGTGTCGGAAAAACAATATGAAATTGGATACATATTATTAGTGTTATACATAACTAAAACTAATCCATCATTTTTTCCTGTAAATAAAATTCCATTTAAAATTTTAGTTATAGACTTAACTTGATTATAAAATTGAAAAGCAACCTTTGATGAATAATCAACATTTGATAATTCATTTTCATATATATCTATAATTTCTTTACTTCCAAAAACCTTTTCAACTTTGAATATAACTAACTGCTCCCATAAACTTAATTCCTTTCCATATACTATTTTCTGTATATTTTTATCAAATATTAAAACTTTATCTAAATTTACTTTAAATTTTACAATATATTCTCCATAATTACTAACCATATTACTATTTAGTTGACTATCTAATTCGTATGTTAAATAAGCCCCCTTACCATACATTGCTCTACTACCAGGTAGAAATTTATTATTTAATATATTTTTTAGACCGCCCTCTCTTGTCCTGTGATAAGCAAAACCTAATAATCCAAATATTTTCTCACTTAAAATTATCATAAATTAAATCCTTTATATATAATCGTCTTTTAATATACCTTTTTCCATTAACTTTTCTATAAAATTTATTTGATGTTTTGTAAAAAACATAATACCTTTAGGGTTAGTTATTTTAGGAAAGTTATGATTAGTCATATCCCTTGCAAATAAATGTCCATTTAGTTTATAAACAACAGAACACCTAAAATAAAAATCTAAATTTATACCTAATACCCTACTATTATAATCTCCTACATCTAAATATTTATTATACTTTTTTATTTTATCTATTTCACTTTTAATTTTTAATTTTTTTTCACTTTCTTTTAAATTACTTTTATTAACTCTATTTTCTATATTTTCTCTAGTTTCTTTATATACTTGTTTTACTTTATTTTGAGGAGGTTTAGGATTATATTTTTTTTCACTTCCAACCCTCATTTTCCAACTAACAGTATTTAAACTTAATCTATCCATTTCTAATACAATATCATATTGATGTTTAATTTTTCTTTGATATTTTCTACCACCACTTTTACTATAATAAGGACTATAATTTGGATAACTATAACTTGTTATTTCATATTTTATAGTAGGTTCTTTTGGTCTATCTACTTTTAATTCCTTTATTTTTTTTATAGTAATAGTTTTTAAAACATCTCTTTTTCTTGTTTTAAATCTTGTTTTAAACTTACTTTCATTTGTGAATAATAAAACTTGTTTTAATGTATATGTTCCATTTATTATATTAGGCATATTTTTTTACACTTTTAATTCTATCCATCCTTTACTATCGAAAGAGTAGGAATAAGTTTTATTATTATATTTTATACTACCTAAATTTAAAACTTTAACTTTATTTAAATTATTATTTGTTAATTTTTTAATAGCCGTTAAAAAAGATTTAACTGATTGTAAATCACTATATTTAAAGTTATCCATTAGATATATAATTATATCCTGTTCTTCCTTTGTATATTTATTCCAAACATCACGACTGATTTTAAAACTTTCATAAATATTATTACTATTCAAATTAAACTCTTTGGCATTTATTGATTTAATTTGATTTGAATCAAAGGCTACAATAACATTATTTGGATCGTTAAAATCACCACTAATTACACCATCATATCCTTGTTTTTCCATTTCTTTTTGTATCTCATTTTTATATTTAGACCAATAACCCAATACAAAAGTAACTTTCTCTTTTGATATATATTTATTAAACCATTCTATAAAATTATGAGTATAAAAAGGTTTTTCTATTCTTAAATAAAAATCTCTTACACTCCCATATTTAGCGGCGTAACTTCTATTAGCCGTAAAGTAAAAACCTATTCCAAACATTATTCTATTTATTTTACTTTTATCATAAACATTAAACTCTGTTCTAGAACCACTATAAACAATTAAAGGTAATCCTTTTTTATCTACTATTTTTGACTTTCCAAACCATTTTTTAAAATTATTATTTTTAATTATATTCTGATTATTTTCAGTAATTAAAATCATTTATTAACCCCTTATCTATTTTTATTTTAATCTATAATCTTTTTTTAATTTAGATATAACTAAATTTTTACCTACCTGTATATCTCTTTCACTTAATTTAACTAACTCTAATATTATCATAAATTATCCCTTTATACAAAAAATTTACCACTTTTAATTTTCTTTAAACATCTCGCTCTTGCTAATTCTATATTAGGTAAACTACTAAAATACATCAAACACATTTCATATAACCTAAAATCAATTCTATTAGCAACTTGATAAAACTCTTTTAAAAACTTTAAAACTTCTTTTTTAATTTCCATATCTATACCAGTATAGTATTTATCTAAATTATCTTCTATACTTTGTAAAACAGATTCGTCCGAACTTTCTACAATATTTAATATAGCTCTACTTTTAAACGCTTCGTCCATTTTTGGAGGGGGTAAATTTGTTATACATATTAAAGCCCCTTCATATACAAAATTTTGAGGATATTTTCCATCAGGATTACTTGTAGATTTAATATCTTTATCAAACGAATTAACATAAGATAATCTTCTTTTATCTCCTTTATCAGTCATACCTAATAATAAAGGTCTAAATACACTATTCTTTTTTATTATACTATCGCTATCGTCTATAACTAATAGTCTTCCATTATTTGCATATAAAACTTTATAAAAATCCCCTAAATTTTTTATTCCGCCTCTAAAATAGGCATAATTAGTTCCTTCTAATGCTTCTTTTACTGACGAAGTTTTACTTATACCAGCTTCACCTGTTACTATTAACAAATTTCTAAAGGATAAATCACCTAAACCCTTTGTTAAAATACTAATATCGTCTTTTAATTCCTCTATATTTTCGTCTAAACTTTTACCCATCTCATTATCTACAAAGTTTAATAAATCTTTTGCTTCGGGGCTTAATAACTTAATATCTTTTTTTGGTTTAACTTTTCTTAATCTACTATATTTATTTTCTAATCCTTTTGATTTTAAATAATTATCCATAGTTAAATTAAATGTAGGAATAGAAGGAATAGATTTATTATTATTTTTAGCATAAATAGCATAATCATTATAAAGACTTAATTTTTTACTATTAACCAAATACTCATCAAATATTTTACTATCACTAATCCAACTTAAAAAATCTGATTGTAGATTATCTAATTTTTCTATAATTGTTGATTCATTAAATCTAGGGTCTTTTAAATATTCTACAATTTCATCTATTGTTTGTATAATATTATGATCGTCTAACATTAAAGTAATATTTGGTATCCCTTTATATTTTTCGTCGTCATAAATTATATCAACAGATTGTATTTTACCAGATATTAGATTTTTACCTAAAAGTATATTAAATCTTAATACTGTTCTAGGGTATATCAACATAATAACCGAGCTATATTTTCCATAGTCGTTTTTATAATTTGAAACAATAGGGGATAGATAAACAGGTTTACCTATTCTCTTTTTTATTTGGGTTGCTAACAAAGGAAAACCTTTTCCTAAATCTGATAACCCTGATTCTTTTAAAATTTTCATTTTAACTCTTTATCATATATTTATTATTTCTTTTTTACCATTTAAAATAACTTGTATTTTATTACTATCTATTACTTTTATATCATCATATATAGGTTTAACAACTTCTTTAAAATTTTTATCTAATAATCCCCATTTATTATTTAATAATACTTTTATAAAACCTTTATCTAAATTATATAAATCCATAGCATCATATATAGGTTTAACAACTTCTTTAAAATTTTTATCTAATAATCCCCATTTATTATTTAATAATACTTTTATAAAACCATTTACTTTTCCATATTCATCATAATACTGTAAAATATCTTTACTACCACTTGTTACACTTAGCATATAATCTTTAAACAAATTTTTATCTAAACTTTTATTCCACTCTAAATCCTTTTCATTTAATTTATACATATCTGAAAAACAATAACTGATTGGATACATATTAGTAGTATTATACATAACCAAAACCAATCCATCACTTTCCCCTGTAAATAAAATTCCATTTAAAATTTTAGTAATAAATTTATACTGATCATAAAATTGAAAAGCAACTTTTGATGAATAATCAACATTTGATAATTCATTTTCATATATATCCATAACTTCCTTATCCCTAAATTTATTATCAACCCTAAATCTTATCAACTGCTCCCATAGACTTAATTCCTTACCGTAAACTATTTTTTGAATATCTTTATCAAAAATAAGAACCTTATCTAAATTTACTTTAAATTTTACAATATATTCTCCATACCTACTAACCATATCACTATTTAACTGACTACTTAATTCATAAGTTAAATATGCTCCTTTACCATAATAAGCCCCACTACCAGGAATGAATTTTTTATTTAAAATAAACTGTAATCCTTTTTGATTAGTTCTATGATAAGCAAATCCTAATAATCCAAATATTTTTTCATTTAATATTATCATATCCACTCCTTTTATTTAATTATACTAACAATAAACTTCTTTATAATTTCAGGTATTGGTAACCCTGATTTTTCTAATAAAAATTTAAAATACAATTTATTTCCAATAAAATATTTTTTTACTACACCTACATCTTCGTAGTTAAATGTTACAGAACCATCACTATTAACTTTAACCTCTACTCCACCAAAAACTTCTTTAGGAATGAATTTTATTAAAGGTTTTATAATAAACGCTTTAGGAGATATAAAATTTAATTTAACTAACATATCTTTTATTTCTTTTGTAGCCATACCCCATATAGGAACATTTTTACTATCAAGCTCTTTAAATCCCTTATACATACTTCTATAATTTCCAGCCGAACCTACTAATTTATACATACCACTTCTTTGAATTCTTACAGCTACATAACCCTCTTCATCCCCATAAAAAGTCCAATCTTTAGCTCTTGATACAAATTTATCATAAGTCCAACTTTTACCAACGGATGCTTCATAACTTGTTTTAAAAAGATTATAAGCGTTTTCTAAATCCATATTATAACCTTTCATTTCTTTTTCTGTAATTATAATCATAACTTATCCCCTTAATATAACAACTTTAGATAATTTTTTCCATTTATCTAATACTTCTATTTTATAATCATCTCTTATCTTTTCAAAATAACTACTATCAAAATCCGTAGGTAAATCTGAATTTTGTTGCTTTCTTATACTTATAATTTTATCTAACAAATTAACTTGACATAGCATTATAACTTCATTTATCCTATCAAAGGGTATATTACTAAAATCCCAAGAAAAACTTGCCCAAGTTATACTTAATACTCCTTGTCTATTTGTATATCCTTCTAATTTTCTTGTAAATAAATTTGCTTTACATTTAAAAGACCTATCCACATTCATTTTAGTATATTGTAATGATTTTTCAATTATATTAGAATTTTCATACCCATAACTATAAGGAGTTCCAAATTTGTTATATCCCTGTATAGAATAATTATTTGTATAGTTAAATGAATTAACAAACGGATTAGCGTTTTGAATACCCGATATAGAATTAGCATTTAATCTAGCGTCTATTACATTATAGACTGTATCGCTTGGAAAATCTATACTAAAACTACCACTTATATATTGCTCCTCATAAACAGGTAAAGGAAACCACTTATAAAATTCTCTTAATGTAGGAGTAATTACTAAAGTTTTTATATCGTCTTTATCTAATTCAAAATCATCATCCTCAAAATTTAGTAAAGGGTATCCTAATATAGATATAATTTCGTTTATATAATCATCACTTATTGTTACACTCATTTATTTTTAACCCTTTTTAAATATTAGTATCTAATAAATTTAATAAATCACTCTTTTTTAAATTTAAATTATAACTTATTTTTTTACTATCTAATAAATCCATAATTTCTTTTTTTGTTAATTTACTATTATCAACTTTTTTACTTTCTTTTTCTTCCTTTTCTTTTTTTACCTTTTCTAAATCTCTTTCTTTTATCTCTTTATACTTTTTAACAAATTCACTTTTATCCTGAAATAACCTATATAGCTTATCATCCTCTGTAAAATCCTCACTAATATAATTATTTACAAATTTAGATAATTTATTTAATTTTATAGTAGAATAGACATATTTATCTTTTTCAAATAAATAACCATTTATAATTCTTGATTTTATTTTTTTATTTAATCTATTATCAAGTAATTTATATCTATATATCATTACTCTATCCACATATCGTCAATATAACAAACTTTTTTTATGCTCTTTATAAAACTTGACCATATATAAATTATGTTATCACTTCCATCCATAATTTCTCTTGCAAGCTCTTTATATGTTAAAAATCTTTTACTTCTTGGACTATCACTATCATCTTTTGCTTTTAATCTTTTTAAAAACAAAGCTAATTCATTTTCTTCATTTTCTAAATCTGTTATAACAAATTTAAAAAAATTATTATCGAAAATAAAGCTATACATATTTGTAGATAATTTGTTTACAGTTATTTCTATAAGGCGGGTTTCTTCTAGTAAAATCATTAGTTTATCCTCTATATTCTATATATTATTATAGTTATAACAAACAACTATAATTATTTTTTAATAACTTTTTGATTTTACTTTTTTGGAGCTAACTATTTCACTATCAATAGACTTTCTTTTTAAGTCTAATTTTTCTTTAGATATATTATTTTTCCAAGCGTTATATCCTAGTAGTTTATCAGAATATTTTCTTATGAATTCTTTAAATTTATCATCTTCTAATAATATTTCATCGCTTTTATGTTCAGTACAAAAAGAATAAAACATAACTGATAAACTTTCTACAATAGGATTATTAAATTCTTTACCACACTCTATACACTTCATTTAATTATGTTAGTTATTATTAAAATTATTATTGATAGAATTATTACTATACTTATACCTATTAAACTAATTATTAATTTAACTTTATTATTTTTTATAAAATTTATCATTTTTAATTCCTTAAACCTTTTATTATTAAAGACACTTCAAAAAATTTACTATCCACTTCTTGTATAGAAAAGACCTCACATTTAAAAATCCTATATACATACATTAAAACATCCATTATAGCAAAATCCCCTAAAAAATCTTTTTTATAAAATCTTATTACATCCATAATTAGTTCCTTATTAACAATATATATAATAATTATTTTAATTTGTCAATAGTTTATTCTTTATAATCTTCTAAAAAACATCTTTCATCAACTTGATAATCAACAACTGATTTTATAACATTTTTTTTAATTAGACTACAATATCTATCACTATCTTTAAATGGACAATTAAAACAATTTTCTATAATAAATATTTGATTATTATTTAATCTTATTTGTTTACTCATTTTAACCTACCTAATAATATTATGAATGATATTTTAATATTATAGTTATGTTATTTTTCCATCACTAACTTCAAATATTTTACAATTAAAATTATTACTCAAATATATCTTAGTATTATCTTTATGGGTTATAATAATAGATTGTATATCCTTTAAATTATTACCTATAAAATCATAAAATTTAACACTATTTTCTTCTGTTGCATAACTATCCATTTCATCTAATAATAAAGGTCTTTTTATTTTAGATATTTTTTGAAGAGATAATTTCCAAGATAAACTAAATAAGGATTTTTCCCACCCACTCGCCATATATATATCACTATTATTTTCTCCATAAACAATATATATACTATCTCTTTTTTCTATTATATCTACTTTATACCTACCATTATATGTATCATCTAAAAAATTATTCATATATACTTTTATATTCTCAACAAGTTTTTTTATAACATAATTAGGAAAATCTTTTTGTAATATATATTTACTATCGGTTAAATACCTTAATTCCTCATTTACTTCATCTATACTAATATATAAATCTTTTACAACTTCCTTATCTTCTTTTTGTTCTAATTTTAATTTTGTATTATTTTCAGTTATTTTTTCATTTTTTATAGTAATAGATTTATAAGTATCTAAAAGTTCCGTATAATTAATAATATCTTTTTTACAAGTTTCTAATTGAGAATTTATATCTAGTATATTAAAATTTTCTAAATCTTTATTTATCAATTCTTTACTATCTAATAATTTTTTTATACTTAAATCAATATCCTTTATTTCTTTATTTGTAAAATCAATGTCCTTATTTACCTTATCAATATTTGTTTTATTTTGACTTATTACTATTTCTGCATATTTTTTTTCATCTTCTATATTTTTAAGTAAATTTGCCTTATAAGTATTTAATCTATCCGTTTCACTATTAATTTTATTTTCTAGTAAAACTCGTTTATTTTTTAATTCCCTTTGCTCCTCTACTTTATTATCATATTCCTTTTTATCTTTTAATAAAATTAAAATCTCGTTTTCTAAATTAGTAAATTCTTTTTGTAGTTTATTTATATTTTCACTATAATTATCTATTAAACTAATATCTATTTTTTGATTACAAGTAGGACATTTTCCTGATTTAAATATTTTTAATTCTTTTTCTAGTTTATTTTTTTCAAACTCAATACTGCTTAATTTTTTATTTTTTTCATTTAATATATTTTCATCAAAAACTTTTAATCTATCTAACCTAATACTACCATATTCATTTTTAAGATTTTCTAATATAGTATAATTTAAATTATTTAACTCATTCTCATATTTTTTAACATTATCAAAAAGACTATCTTTATTACTTTCAATATCATTATATCTTTTTAACTCATTTTCTAATTGTATTTTATTACTATTATAATTATCTAATTTACTATTATAATTTGTAATATTATTTTCTATTTCTTTTAACTGTAAAAATTTATTGTTATACTCGCTTTTTAATATTTCTACATTGTTGATAGTTTTATTTAGTAAGTCTATTTTACTTTCGTACAACACCTTTTCTTTACTATCAAAAGGATAAGTTAATAAACTTTCAAAGTTATATTTTTTATTTTCTAATAAATACAACTTATTTTTTAAATCTACTAATTTATTATTCTCTAAATCCTTAATTTCTAAATCTATATTTTTTATACCCTTTTCAAAATTTAAATCATATATACTTTTTAAAAATTCTCTTCTTTTAGCTGGCTTACAATTTACAATATCTTCATTACCTTGAAAGCATAAACTAGATTCAACAGATAAATCCTTGTTTAATATTTCTTCTAATTTTTTATTAGCATCACTATTTTTATAATAATCGTCTTTTATATATAAATGTTTTTCAGATGTTTTTCTATCATAATACATTGTTAATTTACAATCTATATTGTCGTTAATAAAATCTAACTCTAATTCAAAATTATCTTTGCTCCAATTTATATAATCTTCTAATTTACCCTTAAACTCATTATATAATAACATAGATATTGCTATCATAACATAGGATTTACCTTGTCCATTATCCCCTGTTATTAAGTTTATATTATTATCAAAATATATTTCAGAATCAAGTATAGAACAAAAATTTTTTAATTTTAATCTTTTTAATAGCATTTTTAACCCCTTATTTTAAATTAACCCTACATTTATCTACTACATAGTTATTTAATTGTTTTTCTACAATAAACTCATTAAATATTGTTTCAATAGATAAATTATCAATATCATAACTATTTTCATTATCTTTAATATCTTGTTTATTTTTAATAAAATTTCTAAAATATAATTGTTTATCTTTATATTTACTTATATAATAATTTTTAACATTATCAACATCTTCTACATTAGATATTGTAAAAACAGGAATATCTATATCAAATATTAAATCGTTAGGGTATTCAATATCATAATAATCTAAAAATTGTGGAACAGTATATACTTTTTCTTTTTTATTATTATCTATTTCTAATATATATCCTTTATGATTTTTTTCATCATATCTATTAACAAGTGGAGTATTTAAATATCCTATCATATTTTTATGTATATGTCCTTGAACTCTTTTACCTTTAATATATCTTAAATCTATTCCTTTTTTATTACCAAAATTTATGTTCTCATCCTCTATATGAGTAAAAATATAATCATATTCATTTTTAAATTTACCCTTAGGTAAATTACTATAATAATCAAACATTTTAGGTAAATCATAAGTATTATCATAATAAAAAGGTAGTAGTAAACAATTTAGATTATTTATAAGTTTATTTTGAGCTGTATATATTATTTCTACATTTTTATATTTTTCTAATATTATTAAAGCGTTTTGTTTTATTATACCACTATAATCGTGATTACCTGATAATACTATAATTTCTTTAAAATGTAATTTATCAAAAAAATCTATAACCAATTCGTTTGTAATAGGGTCTGGGGGACATTTATCAAATATATCCCCTAAAAATAATAAAGTATTATTATCATTATTATAATCCTGTTCTACAAACCAATTTATAAATAATTTTTTACTTTTATAAAAGGGTTCTTTACTTGTTAAATGTAAATCACTACATACTATCAATGACATTTAAAATCTCCTTTAAATTATTTTTACAAATTATATTTTAATAAAAAATCATTATTTATAACTTTAAAACTAAATCTACCTATCTCTTGTATTTTTTCATCTATCATAGGTCTTATAACAATTCCTTCTTGTAATAAATCTTTTTTATCAAAATTATAATACCCTTTTGATAGTTTTAATAATTTATTTAAACTTGTATTATTTAAGCTATAATTAACTTGTAAAATAGGAACAAATTTTAAACCTAATTCACTACAAAAATTTAAAATATCCTCCAAGTTAAAATATTTTTTATCTGTTATATTATAAACATTAAAAACAAAAAAATCTAGTTCTTTTATACCTGTAGCTCCCTTTACACCACAAGCAACATTAGGTCCTATAATCTCTCCTTGTATAGCAATATTAATTTTATTTTGTTTTTTATATTTTTTAAGTTTATTTAAAATATCATATTTTTTATTTATTTCATAATATACATTTTCGTTATGAAAAGTTTTTTGTTTACTTGTAAATATTTCTATATTTCTACTACATATTCCACCTGCATTATCCTTCCAATAAAAAGTTCCTGACGTTCCATCTAGTTTCTGAGTAATATAAAATAATCTACTATCATTAAAATATTTTTCTATTTTGGAATAAATAGACTGTATCCTTAATTCATCAGTTTTAATTATAAATTTAGGAAAACTACTTTTATAATCTGATTTTAAAAATAATTTTCTAAAAAAAGTATACCTCTTTAAATATTTATATAAAAATTTAACAACAAAATTCATTTTTACTTCTTGTTTATTATATACTTCCTTTTCTGATTGGGATACCCATTTTGTTATTCCTATAATATCAGTAACATCATCATTTTCTTTTAAACTATCTAATTTTATTTTATTATTAAATTGTAATAAACTATTTAAAGGTAAAACTAATCCTTGACTTATCTGCTGTTTTAATTTAATTGTTTTAACTCTATATTTTCTATCTTTCATAAAATCAAAATAAGTATGCTCTGGTAATAAACTATCAATTTCTATGTATATACATTTATCCCCTACTTTAAAATCATCTTTTTTAACAACACATTCCCAATCTAAAATTGTTACTTTTTCAATTCTATCTGCATTAGGTATTGGTTCTAATTTTTTAATAACTTGTATAGTTGCTAGTTGCCTTTCCATATATTACTCCTCAATAGTTTTATTATCTATATCTACTGTTATTTCACCTATTTTAACTAAATCATTATCACTATAAACTATTTTTTTTGTTCTTTCTATAACTTCATTATAAGCAGTAGAATTAGCTCTAAAATATTTAATAACATTTTCTAATCCCTGTATTTTTTCAGGAACATTAGGTAAACTATACCAACCCCCTGTTTTTTCTATTATCTTTTCTTTAACAGCTATTTCAATCCATTCATCCTCTACAATAAAACCGTCTTTAAAAGACAATTTAATTTCGCATTCTCTATAAGGATTACCTACTTTATTTTTAAGATTTTTAACTCTTATTAACATACCACTAGGAACATTATTATCATCATTTATTATTTCTTTTTTATATGTTTGACATCTTATAGAGGCATAAAATTTAAGTCCGTTCCCCCCCGTTGTTACCTGTGGCGATCCGTAAGCTATTCCTATTTTATCTCTTATTTGATTTACAACTAATAAAGTAACATTATTCTTTTTTAATATATTTGTAATTTTTCTTAAAAACTTATTATTATTTCTTGCGGCAACACCCATTAATTGATCAGTCATTTCCCCTTCTAATTCCGCTTTAGGCGCAATAGCCGCAACACTATCCCATATAATTAAATCAACTTTTTGACTTTCTGCTAAATCTATCATAATATCTTGAGCTTGTTCTTGGTAATCAGGATAAGATAAAATACACTTTCCTAAATCAAAACCTAAAGATTTTGCAAAAGATTTACTGACACCATTTTCCGTATCTATATATGCAACTACTTTACCTTGTCTTTGATACTCGCCCGCTATATATTGGAATATAGACGATTTACCCGTAGAATAATCCCCATAAAATTCTATTATTCTACCTACAGGAACACCTTTACCAAATAATAAACTTAATTTTGGGCTAGAGACATCTACCCATTTTATATTATCCAAATCGTTATCATCCGATATTTTAACAGTTTCCCTGCCATATTTTTTATTAAGTTCTAACATTAATGAATCTAAATCTTTAATAAATGTTTTACTATCTTTAACATCTACATTAGATTTTTCAATATCTACTTCTTTATCTTTTTCTCTTTTAGCCATATATAAAACTCCTATATTTTTATTAAAGTATATTATATTATTTTATAAAATTTGTCAATAGTATTATTTATATTTTACCCTCTAAATCTGAAAACAAACCTTGATAATATTTTCTATTACAAAACAACCGCTCCGTTACTTCTTTATTTGCTGTAGCCGATAATGTAGAGCGATGTTTATAATTATCTACCTCGTATAATTCAGATTCGTAACTACTCATATATATTTTGTATTTGCTATTTCTTATGTATTTGTATAATTCTTTATGGTTTATATCTTTTTGATATTTTTCTGTATTTTCATAAGGCGGGTCAAGATATACAATCGTTTCGTCAATCGGCGTGTCTATTACAACCTCGTCGTATGATTTGTTTTGAATATCTAATCTCTCTAATTGCTCTAATTGCTCTAATCGCTCTAATCGCTCTAATTGCTGTAATTGCTCTAATTGCTGTAATTCGCCTTGCCTTTGTGTAATATAGCGCCTAACCGCTAATCGCCTCTCGGTTATCGTGGCTTCGGCTATTAAATCTTTTGGCATTTCGACGCCGTATTTTTCTTCAAACTCTTTTAACGCACTCAAGTCTTGATATACAACCGCGTTATGTAATAATCGCTTTTTATCTTCAATACCCCTACCAAAGATATACGATGACTGGTTATTTCCAAAACTCCAAACTGTTTTTATATAACCAGAATACCAATCATTGCCGTTTTTATATTTGTTAAAAGTGTCTCGGTCAACCCATTTATACATATCTGACGTAACTCCGTTGTCTCTGATATGCTTTAACAATTCGACGACGCCCGTATTAAGCTCGTTATATACAACCCGCTTAATTTGCGGTCTTTGAACTGCCTCGAATGAGATAGCTCCGCCGCCGCCGAATAAGTCAAAAAAATATTTACATTTCGGATTATCTTCTAAAATGCTATCGACAATCTTTTTTGCGAGTTTTCGTTTGCTCCCCATATACGGAATACCTAATTTATGAATCATTTTAATCTACTCCCCCTTTAGTAATAATTTTTAATATCTACTTCTTTATCTTTTTCTCTTTTAGCCATATATAAAACTCCTATATTTTTATTAAAGTATATTATATTATTTTATAAAATTTGTCAATAGTATTATTTATATTTTACCCTCTAAATCTGA
>Ga0255347_1002674_pt1 | contig 24677 bp, 46 predicted proteins | sample wastewater_treat_2_FD_192479 | JGI IMG/M metagenome (GOLD analysis project Ga0255347, IMG submission 192479) | Wastewater microbial communities from Lulu Island WWTP, Vancouver, Canada - plant24 | ecosystem: Engineered > WWTP > Wastewater > Unclassified | place: Canada: Vancouver, British...
GGTGAACATATATCATTTTATTTCTAACATTATCAGGGAGATTTGCTGCATTTACATATGACTCATGGTTTAGTCTATAAACATCATCAAATGTATTAAATACTTTGCAATTTGGACCTGGTGGGACGTCAAGAATAAATGCTCTATTATAACTATCAACATACTCAGTCAAAAAGTCATAATACATATTGAATAAAAGATCTGTTTGTCTTTTATCAAGAAGACCAATAGAAATCTGAAATCCTCCAGAATCTACAAAGAACTCAGAATCATTAAAGAAACCAAATCCTCTACATTTGGTAAATAATTCATTTTCTTTTTTAGAATACTTTTCATATTTTCTTGCATCCCTAAAATATTGTCCGTAAGAATGCAAAAATTTATTACAAGTGTTAGAAAAGAAATTATTTATATCCTGTCGGGTGAAATTCTGTTCGTATTCATCCCCTTTAATAAATCTATCTAAAATTCCTGCTACTGTTTCAAATCCAGCGCATACATAGTTATTTCTCACTTGTTCTTCTCCTAATTTTCATTACATAATTTATTCCCGACATAGGATATAGATATCCGATGAGAAAGAATCTGAAGTCATTAAAAGATATGAACAAACAAAATATCAAGTTCCCACACATCACCTTGTTTCTCTAGACAAAATAGAGAAACCCCACTATTATCATCTTCTTCTGGTTCACCAACAACTCTAAGAATATCAAACCAAAATGAAATTTTACCATCGTTCCTATAAAAACCAAAGTCAAAAATTCCAACGTAGTAATTAGACATTTAGACCTCTTTTAGAATACCATAGATTTCTGCTTCTCCCAGAACTTTATAAATAACATCATCAACGATAAAATCTTGGCCTCCACGTGGATGATAAAAAATGGTATCTCCAATCTTTACATATTTTACATCTGTACCAATAGATTCAACAACACCTTGATTTTGAGGTTCTGCTTTAACGTTCTCTGGAATCACAATACCACTCTCTCTAACATTTTGCTTGAATACAACTCTAACTACAACTTTATCGCAAATCGCTTCCACTTTCTTCATCTTTCTTGCTCCTTTTCTTTAGTCTATCTGAAACTCTAATATTTTTTAGTCTTTCTTTTTCATTTCGGCGCCTGGCATCAATACTCTTCTTTCTTTTAGAATCTCCAGGTTTCATATAATAAGATTTTTTCTTCAAGTCTTGAAGGATTCCTGATTTAGAAACTTTCTTTTTAAATCTTCTAATAAGAGTTTCTGTATCTTCCCCTTCTCTCTTCTCTACAAATATTCCTTTTATTTCATTTTGTTTTTCACTCATTGATGTACTCACCCCCGGTTTATACAAATCCATATATAATATGTTCTCTGGAAGAGAAGTTGAATTTGTATTTTTCACACATATCAAATACACAATGCTGATTCTGAAATAACTCGTCTCTTGTTTTTCCTTCTGGCATAATATAAACTCTTTCGTTTATATTAAAACTTGTTAGAAACTGTAAGTAATCATGTACAATCTTTCTATCCTCACCAACAACTTTTATATATATTTTTTCGTTTGATATAATTCTCTTAGTTAAATCAGTATAAAAATCAAAATCCTTTTCTGAAAATAACTTTGGTGATAAAATATACTTAACATTCTTTTTTGGATCTACATCTTTAATGAGTTTTATTAAACCATAACCATTTGTTTCTACATTATAATAGTTACAATTTACATAATTTATTAAGTCCAACGTTCCAGATAAATTTAGATTGAATGTTGGTTCTCCACCAGTGATAAGTAGACCACACTTTTTATCATCTACTACATTTTGAATAGTTTGAATTTCATATTCTGACTCAACAGATATTCTCATTTTTACAGAAGTATCACACCAAGGACATGATCTATTACATCTTTTAAATCTTACAATAAGCATTGATTTTCCAGTATCTGGACCTTCACCTTGGTATGATTGAAAACACTCAATTAATCTAACTACTTTTGACATGATTCCCCCTCTAAAATTTTAATATTTTATCTTTTTCTTTTACTTCATTTAATGGACCAAGTAGAATTTTATATCTATCTTTCCATGAAAATTCTAACATCTCTTTTACATTTGGAATTAAAAAATTTGGTAAACTCTTTTCATCTTCTGGAACTGCTACAACTTCTAATTTCTTTCCATTTCCTAAAAAATTCTTATTGTAGTTTTCTGCTACATCTTTTGGAGTTCTATCAAGATCAATCCCCTGAACATGGAACAAATAACTCTTTGATCCAACGTTATGAACATTATACATTAATTTGTTCCAGTTCTCCATTGCTTTAACCCCTTGAGGAATAGTTTTATAGTCCTCTAATTTCTTTCCCCAAGATACTGGTCTGGCAACGGTTTTATCCCCTTTCTTAATCTTATCCATAAAATCTTTTTCTTTATTTTTAACATATTCATTAATTCTCGTAATAGACACTTTATCACTTTTCAATAAAATATCAAATAATTCCTTCAAACATTCTTTAGTATAAGATGGATAATCAGATCGTTTAGTATCCAAGCCCATTGCTACAATTTCATCTGCTTTTACACCTTCTTGGGAAATAACATTAACGGCATAATGTTTCTTAGAAATAAATAATCCTCGTTTTATTACCAACTCATTCTTAAGTTCAAGTTTATTATTCTCAATATCTATATTATGTTTTTTAAGTATTTCTGGAATTAAATTTTTATTTAAATATGTTTGAATCCTATTACAATAATCATAAATAATTTTAAGATCATCAATCTTACCTTTTCCAACAATATCTTGAAGTGTAGCAAATAAGCTGTCTGTATCCCCAGTTATAATATAGGGAGTTTCTCTGGATACATCTCCGTACATCTCCTCCTTCGTTAAAGGTTCTGGTCTTATGTGTTTTCCTGTCTTTAAGGAATCAACAAAGTTATTTGCTTCAAGTATTGCATTCTTAATCATTTCTTGACCAGTCAATGTAATTGTTCTAGCGCAATCTACATTGAAAAATCTGAATACTTTATTTCCCAAGATTCCATACAAAGAATTTGCAAGAACTTTATAAACTTGCTGTCTTATGTCATACAGTCCTTTCTTTGCTTCATCTCCTGCTTCTTTTGCCTTGAACATCTTTCCCTTATACACTTTTCTAGATTGTAAAATTCCTTCAAGAATCTCACTATAAAAAGATGTCTCAGACTTTTTAAAGAAGCAACCATTAATAGAATAAACAAGATTTGATTCTTCAATTTTCTTTAATAATTGCTCTTTGGTAACTTCCATTTCAACTGGTTTTTGAATTGGATCAATTATAACTTTAATCTTCTCAGGTAAACTATTTTGATTATAAACCAAATCATAACCAAGTCTATAATCTTTTAGTTTCATGCAAAATGTATTTACTCCGATATTCAGAGTTCTAATAATTGATGGATACAGAGATGTAAAGTCAAAGTCAACAATATAATCATGTACTCCAACGATTGGTTCTTTTACAAATGCCCCTTCAAATGCTTCATCTTTTTCCTGCTGAATTGAGTTCTTAGAAGCTAGCCCTCTCTCTTTCAAAAATGAAACTAATAGAGAATCTAACTGCCCCATTGAGCTTCTCGACCCTCTAAAACTTGATCTACAAATTCTTCTCAACTCATCCTGTAACTGAATATGCTTGAGTTTATTATTTAAATCTCTTAGCAGAGTTACGTCCTTAATATTATACTTGATTGATTTATTTACATCTTCTCTATACATCTTCGGAAACATTGATGATGTCTCAAGTTTTCCCTCTTTTAGTTCATTCATTGCTATTGCATTAAGAGAATAGCTTTCTTTCTTAGATGGTGTAAATGCTTTATATAAATCAATCATATCTAAACAAACTAGTCCAGCAATATCTACATACCCCTGATAAAAATCAAAACTTACCTGACTAAATTTTGATAGAGTGTTTGGATCAATTCCGAGCTTTTTTGCTCTATTAATAATCATTGGCATGTCGAAATAATTACTATTCCAACCAGTCATAATATCAGGGTCTAGTTTTCTAACCGCAGAGAAAAACTTAATTAATAATTCTTTTTCACTATTACACACTATAATATTAGGATCTTTGTCTATAACCTGTTTATTATCTTTTATGATTGCTTTTGGATCTACTACAAATGTGGTTACTTGGTCATGATAACAGAATGTTATCATGACGATTGGATCGTTAGCATCTTCGATATTTGAAAACTCAAGAGTAAATGAATATGTTTCAATGTCAAGAAACATTACATTAAGAGGAACATCTGGTTCATCATCCTTCTTTCTCAGATAGTAATCCTGTGTATGCTTAACTGTAATTTTTAAATCTCCCTCATACGTGATCTCAGGATCTAGATTAAACTTTTGACTATACGGAATTTTAACTTGATATAAATCTTCGTATTTTACAACTTTCTTTGGTTCAACACCCGGTTTTACTTGATAGCAAATATAATCGTCATTCTCTTTATGGTACACTTTATTATTATTTTTATCTCTAAAGATATATACAACTTCTCCTGTTTTTCCAATAAACTGAGTATCAATCAGCTTATAATCTTTTGTATAGTATTTGTCCGGAATTTTATAATAATATACGCCAGATTTACTTGAAGTAACAGACTTTTTAACTTCAGTAAATTTTGCACCCAGAAACTCAGCCGCTCTTTTTAAATCTCCATCGAACCTTGGTTCCATATTTTTATTTCTATTAATATAAGATGGATGTAAAGTTAAAAAGACATTGTAGTCTTTCCACTTAAAAAAGTTACCAGCTTTATCTGGACTTGTAATCCCACTTTCAGCAATACCAAATGCTTTCATGGGAGATGTACCCATTAGAACAATTAATTTTGGTTTACATATATCTATTATTTTAAAGCAGTTTTCTTTGCATTTATTTATAGTTTCGTCATCAGGATTTCCTGTATTTCCCTCTTCGTTCAATGTCAAACACAATACCGTATTTGTTAATAACCATTTAAAATTTTTTTTGAAATACTTATCAAAATATTTTCTGAACAACTGCCCGGCTTTCCCAATTAATGGAACCCCTTTTATGACTTCATCCTTTCCGGGATTTTCTGAAATGAATATCACTTCCACTTTTGATAAATCATCTTCACTATTTGTTTCAAGGATACAAGATGGTGCATTAAGCAATTTGCAGGTTAGACAATCTGCAAATGAATTCTTAATGCTTATAGCCATAAAAATCTCCTATTTTTTAAACTCAACATCCATTAGAGAAAAGTTTTTCTCAATTAGTTCTTTAAGACTTATATTTTTCTTTTCTTCTTTTTTTCCTTCTTTTTTAGTTTTCTTCTTCTCTGATTTTTCAATTCCTAATGCAGTATAGATTGCTTCCTTTTCAGGATTCTTTTCTATAAGATTACATAATAGAGTTACTTCATAATTCTTTATTGTAGGAAACTTACTCCTGATTTCGTTCCATATTTTATCTTTTCTTTTTGGATATGGAATATAAGATAATTGATTTCTCTGAACTTTAAAATCTTTAACACACTTCTTAATAAATTTAAACAATTCTTCTCTATCTAAATACCATAGACCAACATTATTAAACTGCTGGTTAAGATAATAATTTAATTTTCCTACGGAAAGAAATATATTGATTGCATACATTGAAGTAATTGGAGAATTATACTTAAGAAGAATTTCTCTATTCGGAATGTCGGATTTGAGATTACCATCAAATAACCATGTATTGAATGTTTTAAATGGCATGTATCACCTTTGTATTTTGTTCCCTCATATTTCTTTCATTTCCCTAATCAAATTCTCATAAAAACTAACAGCTAAATGATTTGTTTTCAATTCTGGTGGTTTATAATACTGAGGATCCTCTAATAAATAAGAATACAATAAATTTTTTAATGTTTCATAACTATCGTATAAACATCTTTGAGGAAGCAATTCTGGATACGAAAAAGCATTTGGAGCTAATGGAATAGTATTATTAAGGATTGCATCAACAATTTGATATCCATATGTTTCTTCTCGAGCTGAAATTAATAATATCTTTCCACTTGATACAAACTTATAATATTCTTCCCAAGAGTTACATTCTTTTCTCGTAATTTTTCCAAATTCTCTTTCTACCTTTTCTTCAATTTCTTGATTTACTTTTTGGTAACATGGTCTTGATACAGAAATAATATCATACATTTTCTTCTCTTTAAATGTAGGCATTGGAGGATTTGGTAATCCTATAATCTTTAATTTGTTTCTATCAAAAGGTGGATATAAACTAGAATCAATAAGTTTATTATAATGATATTTACTACCAATAAAAACTTTATCAAATAGATAAGAATGACCGCACTCAACTAGCCATTTACTTCTTCTCACATTCTCAAAATAGTCTCCAGTATTTAAACTTGTAGCATGACAAAATGCAAAACATTTTCTAGGTCTTCTGTGATGAAGAACATTTGTAAAGAAACCAGGAAAACTAAGATCTGCTAGAAATAATGTATCATCCAATTCTAATTTTAATTTCATATATTCTTGAATCTGTTCTAGTTCAAATTTGATTGCAGCATCAATTGGTGAAAACATTTGAGCATCAGATTTAATAGCATTACTCCATGAGGTTTCATCATAACCTTTTGAACTGGTAGGATCCTTAATTCCAAAATGCGATCTAACTCCAAGAACAACTACTTCATTATAATGATTCCAAAAGTTTTTAGAAAATTCTGAAATCCACCAACAGGAATAGCGCATAGGAGCCGGATATTGAGGAACAAATATCATTCTTGACATAAAATTAACCTTTATTAAATTTTAAAATTTTATTTTTTACTTTTTCCATATCAGATAATTCATTTTCCCATATAACCAAAGTTTCATAACCGTGATTAGAAAAATAATTTATTCTATAGTTTTCATCCTCTATTTTATGGTAATGTGTTCCAAAAAACTCAATAATTTTCTTTTTGTTTTTACATATAAAATCCGGATTTTTAGTTCCTATCCATAACTTGAAATCACCAACATATTTATATTCTAAATTTAGATTTTTAAATAAATTAATAAGAGTTGTTTCTGGTTTATTTGGTTTTCGATTTAGACCCTTTCTAAGTTTTTCTATATAGTATGGATCACTAAAATTATTAGTAGATCTTATTCTAGCATTTTCTTTTTTTATAGGATCATTCCAAACTTTCTTTTGTTTCATTTTCTGTTTTTTTCTTTTTTTAGGATCATTCCAAACTTTCTTTAAAGATTCTACTCTTTTATTTTGAACTTCTACATTTCTAAAAATAGAATTTGTATTACACCATTGTTCTTTAATTTTATTACTAAGATTACTTTTTCGTTCTATATTATTTTTCCATCCTCTTTTTGTTCCTTTTTTTAATGTTTTTATATACTTTTCACTTGAAAATACACCATCTTTCCACAAAAGTTTATTTCGATCTGAAACTAATTTTCTTCTCTCATTAGTCCAACATAACTTAATTTTTTCAATCATATTTTCTCTAAAATCTTTATCCTTCCACATCTCTTTACTTTTTTCTGAAATTTTTTTTCTATGCTCAACACTTCCCAAACTAGTATTTGAATCTTTCCATTTAATTTTTGTTATTTCAGACTGCTTTTTTTTAAAATCATTTATTTTAGATTCTGACCTATTTTTCCAATTTTCTTTTAATCCATTTCCTCTTTTAGATGACAAGGCGGGACATTTTCTAAAATCTAAATTACAACAATAATTTCCGTTTTTAAATTTAGTTATAGATTCTTTACCACATCCATATGAACATAACATTTTTCTCTCCTGAGAAATTTTATTTACTTCAAACTCAGGTCTTTTTATCTTTAGAATCAATACTACATGCTTCAGTTGGTCTTTCAGTTATAACAGCTTCTGCTGAGCATCTAGTATAAGATGAATAAGGAACACCTTCACAACAAGGTTCACTAATTGATAATTCTACTAGTTCGTATCCAATAATTGCATCTTTTATTTTTTCCCATGTATTCCTTGTAAATGGACCGTCAGGAAGATCATTTCCTCTGACCCAATCCTCTCCAGCTAATGGTTTTCTAGCTGATACTTGACATCCTAAATATCCATCACCACTAGCTTTATCAATTGCAACAATACTATAACAATGAGAATCAGTATAAATATAAAGAACTACTCTTTCAAAATTTTCATCTGGGTTTACAGGATTACCAATTCCTTCTCTTTCTGAAATCTGAACAAACTTATGTGTATCATGTGGATATCTAGTAATTTCTTTCAACCATTCCATAAGAGTTATAATTTTACTCATATAGTTCCCCTTATATCAACCATTTACAATATCCTTCAAACAAATAATACTTTGCGTCATTTTTCCACAAGTCACTTTGAGATGAATACACATCATCAAGAAGTTTCTTTTTTTCATCCTTATTTTTCACTTCGAAAATATATGGTGTTTGCATATTAACAGTGTAAAAAATAACATTATACTTCATTTCCCTCATAAACGATTCTCCAATTGCACCAGACATTCTATGTGCAGGATGAAACTCATAAACAGGATCTGGAAAATAATATGTATTATAAGGAGAAAGAAGATAAGCAGGAATAGATTTTTGAAACAACTGAATTTTAATATTAGGAATAAAAGTCTTAAGTTTTAATGCTTCTTCTCGTCTTTCATTTGAAATATCACTAGTATATATAATTATTGGTGACAGATTTTTATTTGTTAAAATAGAGTAACATCCAATTATTTCATCATCTGGATGTGGTGCAACAATAATAATTTCAGACTTCGCATTTTCCATTTTCTATCCTTTCTCTACAATCTTTACACCGCCTATGCAATTCAACTATATTTTGTTCCGAATCTACACATCCGCATTCCCACAACTCACAATCATACAAGTCAGGATTATGACTGTGTTTATAACCCCTTCTTTTCATTTCTTCCGCAAGTTCATCATGTCTACGCAAGATATTATGAACTTCTACTAATCCACCATCAATATAACCTTTAATTGATTTTCCTTTTTTTATAGTTCCAATAAAATAGTGTGTTTCTAAATGTTCTCCAAGAAGATGCTGTCTACATAGAAGTTTCGGATCTACATTCCACATTCTCATTTATAGATTTCTCCAGTTCTTCTTTTTTAGGAATATAATCACAAAATCGTATAAATTTCCATCCTAATTTTTCAAGTTCACTTTGACGTTTACTATCATAATCTTTATCCTGATGCCAATATGAACCGTCATATTCAATTGCAATCATAAATTCTGGGATAGCAATATCAATAGATTTATTTAATCTCTCTTCTGGAAAATTTAATATTGCAGTTGAATATATAGATAATACTAATTCATACAATTTTACTTGTGGTTTAGAAGGATTTTTAATAAACTTATTTAAATAAGCTGCTCCACCATTTAACATCCTAATTCTATTTTTTTCTTTTGTAGTCTCTGATAATTTTCTCCCTTTTTTTGCTTCACTTAATTTAAATCTCCATTCTTTTGTAAATATTCTTCCTTTTAAAGATCTAGAAAGAGCTATTCTCGTTTCATTTGATATTATTTTTCCTTTATTAGATTCACTAATTTTTTGTCTTGATTCAAATGAGTGGGATCTGGATTTCCCATACATAGGATTTCCAGATCCCATCATTCTAGATCTAAATTTTTCTATAGTTTCTTGACTATAAACTTTTTCACTACTTTTTTTACCAATTATCTTCTTTGTTTCTTCAGAATGCTTTTTTCCATACATCGGATTCATTTTTCCCGGAAGAGAATATTTAACTCTATTGGATGGGCATTTTCTATGATCAGAATTACATACAAACTTTCCATTCTTTTGTTTATATGTAGCTTCTAAACCACATCCATTTTCACAGAGATTCATTTTGTTCTATATCCTCTTCTTCAAAAGGAGCTTGGGGTCCACTTTCCACATTCTCATTTTTCACCTCTTCTTTATAACTACGTACTTCAAATGATTCAACTATTTTATCCCAAAGCTCATCTTTAATCAATTATCTTTTCCCTCTTTGATTTTTGTCATAATTGTGACTCGAATCTCTTGGGCAATCTTTTTAAGTGCCTGCATATCCTTTCTTACTCTACCTGCAGCTGACTTATTTCCCTTTTCTACAAACTTCGTGAGATTCGTTTCCGCTTCCGCTACTACATCCTTCACTTTTCCCATAAGATCTTTCAGTTGCTCGTTCATAATACTACACTCCTTAAAATAGATTTATTGTATGTTCCCATACTTAAAAAAAGTTTCTAACTATTTTCTCTTTTTCCATGCCTCTTGATATAATCTAGAAATACTAAGAAAAATAGCTAAAAATAGTAGTCCAAGCATAAACGATGGTTCTGTTCCAAATTTATTATCTATCAAATAACCAACATAAAAAAATAGTACAGAGGATATAACTATTACAAATCCCCATGTACTCAGAATTAGTATCTTACCCATAGTATTTTATTGTTTGTTCTAATTATTAAGAATAATATCTATATATATTAATTACTAGGAGAAAGATTACTTACTTAAATCAGAGGAGGAATAGGAATTATGGCACTAAATGTAAGAAAGATTTCTAATGATGTGTATGAGAAAGTTAGTTCTTACCTATGTAACTTTGGAAACAGTGAGTATCAAATTCCCCAATCTGAGTTCCGGAGATTAGCATCAATTTATAGTCAGGAACTCGGGAGGGAAATTTTTCCAATTGAAGTTCAAGATGCTTCTCGAAAATTCAAATATGTTTCTGGAATTCCTCGCCCCCGTGGTGCAAATTTCAGAATTCAATTGATTGATGGCCAACTTATGTCTCGAGAACTATCTAGGCGTCCTCAAGTAAGAGAAAGAGGAAATAACGAAGAAAGAGATAGTAATGTTCCTTCATACCTCAAACCTCTTGAGAGGGTTATTAATAGACAGGTCAAAACTAAAACAAAATCCCTCAAAACAAAGCTAGTAGAGGCAAAGAATAAAATTAAAGAACTAGAGGAAAAGGTAAAAGATCTCAGTTCAACGTGTGCAGCGGAAGCCGAGAGATTCAAAAGACTTGTTGTTGAATACGACAGTAAAATGGCAGAGATGAGATACATGATGAAAATTGTTGAGGCTGTTGATGAATACACATCATTCAAAAGGTCAACAATGAAGAAGAAAACATATTCTATTTTGTAAGTGGACTGGGTCGTTAGCTCAGTCCGGTAGAGCAGCGGACTTTTAATCCGTTGGTCACGAGTTCAAATCTCGTACGACCCACCAAAATAAATACATATAAAACGTTGGGTCCAAGCGGTTGACGCAGCCTCGTAATAGAGATCGTTCCCCAACGTATGTTAATAAAATGAACGATCATTCCAACCGGGCAAATCGGGGTACCGGCGGTTGAGGCATGATATCTAACAGGGTGACACAGGTAGCCATTCCCCGTGACCTGTATTTATTTTTTAAAATAGAGGATTAAATATGGACAGAAAAATTCTTGAAGATTTGGCAACAAGACTTCTTAGAAAGAACAACTACACATGGGCAGGAAATGACAAAAATAACCCTGAGTTTAAAACAATAATTGGCAACAGAAAACTTGAAGCGGAAGCAAAGATTCCAGGAGGAATGAGTTCTAAAAAACCTGGTAGAATTTGTCCTAAAGGAAAAGGAGGAATAATTTACTAAAAGTATGTGGGGAAGTGGTGGAATTGGCATGCACAAGAGACTTAAAATCTCTCGGTACAAAGTACCATGCGGGTTCGAGTCCCGCCTTCCCCACCAATCATTTTTTAAAAATGGAAAAGGAGATAAATAAAAGGAGGATTTTTAAGATGGGAAAGAAAATTGAAGAATTTAAACTTACTGGTGAGCAAAAAAAGAAGTTCATAACACTGAAGAAAATCAAGGACAAAATTGACAAAATGGAAGAAGAAAAGAAACTTCTTCAAAATTCACTACTGAAGTTCATCCATAGTGTTGGTTTGGAGAAAGCAACGTTGTATGCAGATAATGTATTTGGAAGATATAGTACATCGTCTAAGAAAACAATTCTCAAAAATCTTCTTCTTGAGCATGGTGTTTCTTCCAAGACGATTGAAGATTGTACCAAGGAAGGAAAAACCTATGAGTACATTACCTTCGGAAAGTGATATGTCAGACTCTGACATAGTAGAAGCATTCAGGATAATTGAGAAGTAGAGAAACTCTGGCAAGTTCTGTTGCATCCATATTAAAAGTGATTATAATTATTGTTGGAGAATAGAACTTACCAGAGAAAACTCCTGTATGCATGAACCATCCTATGTTGTTGATGAAGTTGAAAATCTTTTAGATGCAGTTAAGAAGGTGGATCTGCTACTATAAACACAATAAGGAAGGGGAAGGGAGAAGTAATGTCAGGGTTTGAACTTATATCAGTAGAATCTATTTGTAGCATGTGTACGTTTTTTCACTTCAATATTCCATGCAACTCAAGCCCTCAGAGATGTGTCAAAAAAGCAAGAATCCAAGATTCATCTTTTCATGAAAGAAGTTTCGATGAAGATGAAGAAATAATGGGATTCAATTTCCGAAGGGGGATACGAGAAAATTATTAATCTACCATTATATCATCGAACACAACAGGGATTTTTTCCTTTATGTCTTTGAGCAGGGGAATCATAACTTCACTTATTTGAGGATGTGGTTTCCCTGCTACTCCCTGTGCTCTCATTTTAAATATATGTCTCCACTCTCTCAAGTTAGCCGATGCAACAATCTCAGTTTTGAGAGCATTTGGTAATACTGATCTTGCTTGTTGTGGGGACCATGAATGATAATCTACTAAATTCAAATAACACATCTCACTTTCAGCAAGAGATGATAACCAATACCTACCATCTGGTGTAGGAAATATTTCTTTGTCATTTACATAAAATTTATTTGTTTCAGGATCAACTCTATAAATACCTTCTTCTAGTTTCATCCATGGTGGAATAATATATGTAATATGGCCACTAAATTCATCTTTGCTATAATTACAATATCTTGTAGATTCCTGACTATATGAAACCAGTCGATGCCTGACAAGTTCATGTGTAACACCACGATCTACAATAAAGCGAACACTAAAACTATAGTGTTCAATTGTAGATTCATGACCACGTTTGATTAAACCTGCGATGAATTTTTTTGTTTTTTCAAAGTCTCCAATTTGGTGTTCAGATTTATAGCAAGTTCTTGCTGCTCTTTCTAAATGTTTAAGAATTACTTCACCATTAATTTCACTCTCAATCTCGTAATAAGGCTTAATCAGTCTCACAAGCCAACCCCTTTCTTTTTCCAGTTATAAAGTCCAACAAAGTTAAATGCAAGTAAAAAGAGACTTTCAGATAGAAAGAAATATGTATCTTTCCCATATGCAAAAACAGACCATAAAATTTGTGCAGCAACTAATATCCACAGACCATATCGTTTGGGAACTGATATTATCACTACTCCCCATATAGTAAGAATAGTAGCAATAAATTCTATTGTGATCAAAGTATCAGGGATTAAAAATTCCTTCATCATTCGTCATTATCCTCAGAATCAAAACTAAACAATCCAATACCAAATTCTCTTTTTCTCTCAAGAGCATTTTCCATATTTATTGCCATTTGATTTGCAACATCTATTAGTTCAAGAACATGTTTTTTAGTATCTTCATTCATATCCGAGTTTATAATCAAATATCTTATTTTATTATGTACACTACATATAACTCTATATTCTTCTTCTCTAATAATATATGTATCCATATTTCCCCCATTCGTTATTCACGAATAGAAAAATATGGCGCCCCAGGTGGGATTCGAACCCACGCTTGAAGAATTTAGAGTTCTCCGCTCTACCAAACTGAGCTACTGGAGCGCCGAATTAAATTTCAAGAAGTTTAAGTTTCTTGAATATATCTTCGCTTCCTGTTACAGCTGCCAATGCTGTTGGTTCATCATTTAAATCTGGTTCTTTAAATGATATGTGTGCTATTGACTTTTTATGTAATTTATGTTCCCACCAGCTTAATTCATTTTTATCTTTTACTGCTAAATAAACTAACGTTTCATTGTTCCAGTTATACTGGTTCTTATAAGGGAACTTAAGAAGAAACTCTGCTACAGCATGACCCGCCTGAACTGCTTTCTGAATGTTCGATAAATCTTTCCGCACTAGGACAAACATTTTCATTTCTTTCTCTCCAGTATTGTTTTTGTGTTTCGATGAACTTTCTATTTGGTTCATTTCCTGGGGCGGGTTTTTCGATTTCATTATATTCTCTACCTCTCAATTCACAGTAAGCAATATGGTTATGTCTGAAATCATACTTCAATTTAAGAATTTCATATTCTAGAAAGGAAAGACTATAGTCACCTCGTTTATCAAGCTTTCTATGGTCTTTATAAAACCTGATTTTCTTTGCCAAATCTTTTAGTTTGATTTTAAGTTCTGAATACTTTTTCATTTTATTGTCCTCCTAGATTTTCATTGTGTAATTTTCCTCACCCAAGGATAATTTAGGAGGACTTCTTTGTTTTTCTAACCCCTATGTCATATTATTTTTCCTTGCCAGCACTTGAAAATTTCCGCCTCTTCATTTCAGCGGAGATACTGGCTCTAATTTTTGATATGCACGGATGTTTAATTCTGCCTGTTCTAAAACCTGTACCTGTAAGGTAATTCATCACAATTCTCAATTTCTCTTCACTAGCAGAATGGACTGAACCAAGATAAGATTCTAATTTTCTACAGCATGCTTCTGGTTCTTTAGACCATTTTCCAAGAAGTGATACACGAACCTTCTGCCAACTAGGATCCTTTACGATATCTCTTATTGGTTTTTTATCGCTCATATTTACTCCGGAATATAAGTTTCAATTTTTAGATTTTTTTCTTCCATTTGCTTGTCTAGTTCTTTTTCAATATCATATATACCTTTCATAATCATGGAAGCTTTCAGTTTATGCCATAACTGAAATTCTTTACTTTTAACTAATCTTTCAAATGCAGCTTTTCTATTTTGAAGTTGATTTCTATGTTCTCTTGATTCTCCAATTGCACCAGATTCCTTATGAATTATTCTTACTCCACTCTCAACCTTATTTTGATTTTGACCTCCCTTTCCTCCTGAGCGAAAAGTTTGGATTTCAAAATCTTTTTTAGTTAGAGAGAATAGGAGCTCTTTCTTCATTTATTTGTTCCCATCAAATATGTGGAAGAGTATTAATGATTTGATACAATTCTAATTTACAAGACATATGTGTCATAAAATCTCCCCACAGAGAACTAATAAAGGTTTTATCTACATACCAAAGAATTGCCACACCTTCGACGCACCCTGATTTGATAGAATCATAGTGAGTAATAACGCGATCGCTAAGAAGCCCAGTAATATTTCTAATAGCTTGAATATCTTGCTTAATAAGATCTTCTTCTTCATATTCTCTCATTGCTCCGTTAATAACCTCATCTAGATCTGACAACGAAACATCACAAATAAGACCAACATACATTGGCCAACCTTTCATTTGATATTTTCTTACTATTAATGGTGAATAGTTCTTTTCTAATAATCTAGTTGATACCATTGAATCATCCATGCTTCCAGTTCTTTCTGTTTTCTCTTTTTTACTCATTTTTTCACCTTTCACTTTTATATTTTATTCTTACATATAGATTTAGATTCTATATATATTAATAACTAATGAAAGCATCGGACCATAATTATAATTCCGACAAAAGTAGTATAGCTTGGAATCTATACAACTACAAATCGGAGCCATCGCCAAGGATGGTAAGCGGAGGAATGCAATACTTCGCGTGGTCCCCGCTTTCAGGTCGATAATAAATTTGCTAAGGCAAGGAGGAATATATGTCAGTATTGAAGAATCGTCGAGCGGTTACCCAGTTTAATGAGGAAAATGGATGCCACCTCGCAAAAGAAAAAGCGATCTTTTATGTCATCTACGCCATGTCAAATGGCCATCCATGTGATGGATGCGGATACCTCGGAACCTGTTCACAAGTAAGGGTGTTTCGGCAGGAAGACAGAAACCAAGACAACATTGATAATTCAAGTAAGAAGCTGAAACCCAAAACAAATGCCGAGGTGGCAGCTGAACTCGGAATTTCAAAACGGCAAACTTCAAAACTCAATCGTCAACGAAATCAATAACCTCTAAATAGGCAAGGAGAATAAATATGGGTTATGTTAATCCTCTTGAAGACCACAGGATAAGAGTCGAGATTGAACTCGACCACATGACGTCAGGAGTCCCTCTCACAGGAAAACTTACTATTGTCGTATGGAATAGTGATTTTGGTCTAATAGATAGCATTCAGAATATATTCCATGCTAAGTTTTCTGTAGAGAGAGGAATCTTCGGAATCGAGGCAAATACGGAAAAAGGAACAACTGGAATCCCTATGCTTCCGGAATTTTTCGATGACAAACTCAGAGATGTAATTAGGGCTATTTATGACACAGTGAATGGACAGTCCACACACTACATTTGGAATTACCGGAGATAACTATGAAAGAAATCAATTATTTTTCAAAAGAGGTTCTTGAAAATGAAGCAAAAATCTTATGGAAACTTCAAGAATCCAAAAATGATGGTTATGGAGTTCCATGTGTAATGAGAATATGTTCTTATTTAGTTCAGGGGAAGTTTCATTCAGCTCTATATGTTCGTCAGATTGAGGGTGATAAAACAAGAAAATACGATGATATAGAAACTGAACTCAATCGTTTCTTTGGTTGCAGAATACATGCTAAGCATGATTGCGTGAATTATCTTTGTTTATCGAAAAAATTCTATCCAAAAGAAAGGGGTGAATCTAAATGATTGGTCTTTCAGTATCTCTTTGTATCAGGGATATCGCCAATGGCAAAGTCAACATCGAAGATATTGATCAGATCATCGGCGGTACTGCATGCCGAACCCCAGAAGACTGGACATGTCTTATTGACCAGTATTGCAAAACACACTGGTATGGAATTGAAGATCTCGCTGTTGAGATTCTTGCCATCCTTATCAGAGACGGTAAAATCTACCAACCCCGCCTTCGCGGGGAGTATACTCCTACAATCTCCAAAGGAATCTGGGTTGGAGATACTTTTTCTCTAGCCAAAGAAAGAAAATGTCAGATCTGCCTCAATCTATTGAAAGATGAAAAATGCTCAATAGAGAGAGAAATAGAATTGTATCCTGAAGATTATCGTCAACCTCTGGTTCCCACGCTAAACCCGGAGACCACGCCATACCAACTGGGCTGCTATTACTTCTCTAAGAAGTAGTAGCCCGAGAATATGAGAGGGTATGCTCTCTCATATTTTCTTGCAAAATTTCATCAAAACAGTCGCTAATCGTTTCAAAGAACTTTGTTGAATGATATCTAATCCAGAAGTTCATCATATGCTTCTTATTTGGATTAATCAAATAAACAGGAACGCCCTTTTCAAATGCGTATATAATTTCCATTACAGTTCCAAATGATGGTTCCTGAACATATGCTACTAAAATATCACTTTCTTCAATCAACATTTTGTCTTTTTCTACCACTTCAGGAAATTCCTGTTTTACAATTCGTATAGGATCGAGTAACTCTAATTTCTGGTTATCTCCATATACATTATGTACATACTCACGGTATGCTTGCTCTCTGATAGCTCCAGCAATGTATACTTTCACCTTTCTCATAATTCGTATACCCTCACCTTCAATTTGCTTTGTTCAATTAGATACTTTGACATTAAATCATAGTGTTCAAAACTTGTTATTACAATCTCTGAAATTCCTGCGTTTATAATTTCAACTAGGCATGGGGAACAGGGCACAGAACAGTTCATATACATGATACAATCCTTTACAGCTACACCAACTCTTGCTGCATTAATAAGAGCATTTCTTTCCCCATGACCAGCTACACACCATTCTAGTCCTTTTCCGGATACAAGGTTCATAATTCTTCGTGGGCAGTTTTTAATACCTGTATTATAAGGAATTCCTCTTCTAACCATTTCTCCAACTAGCTTATCATCTAAAACATTATTATATCGTTCATCACATGACGGAACTCCACGGGGAGGTCCATTATATCCAGTTGAAATAATTGATTTATCTTTTACAATAATTGCTCCAACTTTTCTTGAATAACATTTACTATTTTCAGAAACAACGTCGCATATATTCAAATAATATTGATCCCAATTCATTTTACCACCCCATAAATTTAAGTCTATTTAATAGCTCTTTAACTGGACGAATTTGATTAAAATTAATAACATAATTGTCACACTCAGTTTCTGGAATCATATATTCCCTAGATTTTTTTGGACTGAATCTATATATTTTTTTATACACATCAGTTGGTAGATAACCTAGTATTCTAGCAACATCATGTTTAATAACATCAATAGTTCCAAATCCATACAAATCACATTCTTGAAATCGACATCTAGAATTCAAAAAAACGTGGTCTGGTCTAGGAATACTATACCATGTCATTGCTTTAAACTCAAGTTTAACCTCTCCAGTAATACATTTTATAACAAAATCATACTCATATTTATCTACAACTTTTCCATGAATTCCATGATTTATACAAAACTGTCTAAATGATAAAACACCCAAAGCTCCAGTATAACGAACATCTCTACTCTCAAACTCAACTTTAAAATAATTCTTATTTGCTATTTCTCTAGCTAAAGATTTCATTTGAGGTGTTATCTTTATCTCTTCCCACCAAATTGATGATTCACTTGTTTTCATATCGTCTCCTACTCTATCTCCACTTATCTAGAATTTCTGAGGATGCATCAATAATAATTTCTTTTTCTTTTAGATATTCAACTAGATCATCAAATTCTTTTGAAGTTAATATTGGTAAAAAATTTAATGTTGGTAATACACAAATTGGTTCTCCGCAAAGAATGCATACCGAACTTGTATAACTAACATCATGTTTAGTTTTGCATGTACCAACTTCCCATTTATGTTAACATCTTATACTAAAATTAATTCTCCATCTTTTTTTACTCGTTTAAATTTTTTTATTGTATCTTCCGTACCACCTCTTCTATCATCCGCAACACAAGCAATAAGGATATCAGAGTTTTCAGCTATTGTAGTATTTCTTTTGAATCCAGCAGCCCTACCATATAAGTCCCATCGTGCTGGAAATACCTTGATTGGAACTTTAAATTTGATAGCAATCTGTTCTGCGAATCTATCTCCCCCTTTAGTACACCCACCAGAGCAGATTGTATCACCAGGTTGGTAAACTTTTAAAAAAGCTTCTTCAACTTTTTGATAATCCTCTTTTGTGTTTCTTCTTCTGGATCCTACTATTCCTATAATCATATTCCCCTTCTCATTTTCGTTATCCAGTCAATTGTTCCTGTTCCTTTACATTTATCACAAGGTTCACCATCCATAAACCCAGGAACATTATATTTGAACTGACCACTCATAACAGTAATAGATATTGGTTCAACTTGAACATTTACATATCCTAAACCATAACATTTATCACAAGTAAATTCACCAAAATCTTTTGGTTCCATTATTCGCCTATTTTAAAAAACAAGGAATTAAAAGCATTATTATCCCTAAACCAGTCATCACTATTATTAAAAAATCTATCATTGTTTTACTCATATTCCTCTTTATGTATACTGACCATACCCACTATAAAGTTGATCCTTACCAATACCGAAGTTCTCAAGAAGCTTCAGTACCATCTCTTTCGTTAATCCCAATGTAGGGGCGTATACTTTGATGGGATAGCTTCCAGCAATTGCAAATAGTTTATTGATCTCATAAACATAATCCTGGTAACAATCTGGAAAAAGTCCTTCTCGATCTGAGTAGTCTGGACCATACCAGATTTCCTGAATTCCTTGAGATTCTGCTTCACTAAGAGCAATTGATAGAAACATTGTATTTCTTCCAGGAACATAATGTGGAGCAACTCCTTCATATCTCCCTTTTTCACCATCTCCTGTAAGACCACTTTGGGCAGATAATCCTGTTATGATAACTTTATTCCATTCGATTTTTTGTTTATTTAGGTATTTTTGAGCAAACTCCAACTCCTCCCTATGAAGCTGCCCATAGTCAATAAGAAGAGCATAAACACTCTTTCCCATTCTTTTTGCTATTTCTAATAGAAGAGTACTATCTGCTCCACCTGAATAAAGAATTAAAATCTGATCTTTATAAATTCTATTGTCTTTCATACACACTCCTTTTCGCTTTTCTTTATATTAATTTATTCCCGTGTTTTTAGAAAACTTCCCACTAAAAATAGTATCCATTTTGTAGTTTGTTTCTATATATATTAATTGACAATAAATAAGGCAAGGAGAGTTTGTTTTATGAGTACCAAAAAGTTTCTCATGCTAACTGCGTTCTGCGTATGTTGCATTGTCATCGGACTTTGCATTGGGGTAATGACAAAAACAATCATTAACGATCTACAGAGAAATGAGATCTCCAAGAAAGCAGGTCTCGAAGCAAGGAAACAGGTTGCTTCTCTTTCTGAAACAACCAAAGAAATCTTCACAATCTCAGTTCATGGGGAGGATGCAAGAATCATTAGATTCACTGCAGTTGATGGAGAAGATCCTGAACTCATTCTTGAAACAACTCTTGAGATGAAAGAACTTCTCAAGCAGTTGATTTTAATCGGGTTCTGGGAACTTCAGATTACATCTCCCGGAAACGAGAATATCATTTCAGTAGATTTCAAGAAAATGAAAATCTCAAAAAAGACAACAGTTTAGAACGGTTACCCTTAGGTAACTGAAATTTCACTAAGAGAGGAGTATTTTATGGAAGAGTCGAGAAAGCCCATCAGAACCAAGATCATTCAGAAGTATGATGACGGAACCAAGGTCGTGAAGCAGATTCCCGAACCGGAAACGGAAGTCATCGAAGCTCCCAAGCTCTACAAGGAGACCAGAATCGACTACTATGGGGAACCGCCTGTCATGGACAAGTACATCCTGTGGGGAACCGCCGCATTGTGCCTGATCGTCGCAATTGCTGCTGCCGCGTACATTCTGTACAAGGAAGATGAAGCCCCTGCACCGGCACTGGCTGCTTCGGATCAGCTGTAGGAATTCAGAAGTCTGTGAAATCACAGGAAAATGGGAAGAGTTCGCTCCTCCCATTTTTTTATCCCAACTATATTTTTTTTTGTTTATATATAGATCTAAATTCTATATATATTAATATCTAATAAAATAGCAAGGAGAAAATTTTATGACTATTAGATTAATTAAGTTAGATAAAAATAACTCTATTATGGAAATTGTAGAGATTCCTTCTTGTGAGTTGAGAAAGGATCAAAAAACATGCAATGGAAATGCTAATACAATAATGAGAAACATTATGAGAATGTTAGCTGAAGAAGAAACCAGACATATTTCAGTAGAAAGGGTAGGGTGACAATCATGTCAGTTCGAAGAGCAGAATTTCCCCTTTTAGAAAACCTCGTGGATACGATTCTTGCATTCAATAAAATTGAACAAAAAAAGATTCGTGAGTATGAGAAAAGAGTTCAGATTGCAAGAAGAATATCAGGAGGAGATGAAGAAAAGTTTGAGGAATTAAAATCCATGATTGATCTTTCCAGTTTAATTGACCATGACGTTGACTTTGCTGGAGTCAATCCTGAAGTGAAAAAGATTCTTCTCAATCCCAAGAACCGACCTGTTCTTCTCGCAGCATCCCACACCAAGGACTATCTCAGGCAGAAGAGACTTAAGAGAATGGAAAAGCCTGCGGAGTACACAAAGAAGAAAATCAAAAATATAAAAGACAGAACCAAATCGGACTTTGGAAAGACCATGTGTGATATAGCATGGATGGGAATCAAAGCCAAGTTTGGTCTGTAAAGAAAGAAAAGATGAACTGGGAAACCAGATCATCTTTTTTTAAATCTTCTGTTTTATGATTTTTATTTTTTGTATTGAAATTCTTGGAATAGATAATAACATTCTTCCCATTCCTTCTTCAATTATATCTTGACATATAACAACACAATCTTCTGTTTCCCCAACCAGTATTCCAACTGTAAATAATGTCTTTGGATTCACTATTGGAATATCTTCTCCTTCACAAATATAATCACATTTATAATATGTAGCATCAGTCCATTTGATAATTGCTATTTTAATCTCTTTCATTAACATACCCCCAAGAAGCCATATTCATTCCACAAATTGTATCCATAGAAAACATATGCATACATTTATCTAATTGCTCTTTTAGTTGATTATAATGAATCATAGCATAAGATACTGCTTCATTTAAACTTTTATCGTCAAATGAAATAACTCCTTTTTTTTTATAAAAATTTAAAAGTCTAGTTTGATTTCTAATTAATAATGGTGTTCCCGAACAAAGAATTTCAGTTGAAACTCTTGGACACCCATCTTCTTTATTGGATGTTACTATACCAAATTTACTACAATTTAAAATAACATTAATAGAATCTCTATCTATTAAACCAGAAAATGCAATATTATCAACATTATATTGTGTACACATCTTTTCTAAAACTTCTGGTTTATTTCCAACATGAACAATTTTTAGTTTCTTTAAATAATCGCTTTTACTAATACTTGATATAAAGAATTCCTGTCCTTTCTGCCTTATTTGAGTATTATTACATATCCAACACAAATCATATCTTTTCTTTAGTTCGCTAATTGGATAAAATACATTTGGATTACACGTCTTATAAAACCGTATATCATTTCCTCTATTATCTTCTTCACTCTCAATCAAGACTTTATCATATAGATTTTCATCTTTAGGATAAAGTCTTTTACCTGCTGCTAGATATAACTTAATACCAAATGCCTTTGGATTCTTTTTAATAACATTATCATACTCTGGAAATCCTCCCCTAAATAAAGATATTAAGGGAGGTTCATAATTTAAGCATTCATCAAAACAAAGACAAAATTTCTGTATGAATTTTTTCCCATTAGTTTCAAATACTATATCTGGATATTTTTTATTTGCTATTCTCCAAACTATAACCTTATCAAATATATCCTTTTTTAGAAACCATAATCCCATCAATAAATAAAAATCATGACACTTTTTTTCAAATGTTTCTATATCGTTGAAACTATGATAATATTCCAAATCTCTAATATTAGATCTAAACAACCAAAATGTTCTCATATTTACCTACTATATATATGTTAATTGAGATAATATATTATCTCTTCGTTTTCGCATATATTTGTTCTCAGTTATAGAAAGAAAAACTATATATATTAATATCTAATAAATAACAAGGAGAGTAATTTATGTTTGATAGTGATTTATTCTGGACTATAGTTAGTTTAATACTAACTATATCCCCAGCTTTAATATATTGGTATGCGTGGTATCAAGCAAAAGAGAAATAAAACAATATCTCACGGCAAGGAGAGTGAAATGAAACTTTTTGGTGTAGGAGAAAAGATCTTGAATTGTGGTTTCGATGACATTTACATCGCCAAGTCTGAACAGGAGAAGCAGGATATCATTGGAAGACTTAAAAACGAAATAAAAAAATTGGACGACGAACAACACAAGGAGATTTAAGATGAGCATATTTTCTGATATCAGAGATGGAGTCAAGGAAATGTTCAATGAAAAAACTCATTATCTGACTCACAACCAGATGCTCTATAACAAAGCAATGAGGTGGACAATCCGAGATTTCGGATTTGTCTGGAAGAATTATGAGAAAGACGATATCAACTCTCTAAAAACAACTATCAAGATCATCGAAAGTAAGTTTGGAAAGAATGTTGTAGAAATGAAACTCATAGAAAATTTAAAGGCTGTAGGATATAAATTCTAAGGCAAGGAGAAAATTATGTTTGACAAAGAAGAAATAACGGACTTCGCTTATCAGGAAGATGATAACATAATGTGGGTCATTTTCGACTGTGTGATGATGTCTATCCCAATCATTTACTTCATACTCTCAATCTTCATGTGGAGGTAATAATGACAATAAGCGATCTAGATAGTTCAATAGAGAATAATAGACTCTTAGCACTCTGGTGGGCAGAGGCAGCATTGAGTCTCAGTTGCCTAAAAAGAAAACTCTACCATTCCGACGGACGTGCTTACACAGATCGGGAGAAGGTATATAATGCATGTTGTATATGTAAACAGTATGTTTTGAAAGTTAGGGAACTAGAGAAAATAAGACTTCAAATAAAGGGAGGATCAATTAATGTCAAGTGCTGAACTTGAAAAGTACATTGCAAGTCTAACTCCTTCTGAGCAGGAAGAGTTCAAGGACCTCATCAAAGAGACGAGGGAGAGAGAAGCCAGACTAGAGGAAATCTCCAGAAAGAGCAAAGAAAGCATCGAAGAATTTGGGAGGAGATGGTCCAATCTCAATAAGAGTCTAAATGATCTTTCTTCCAGGGCAAATGATGTGAAAGAGAGAATCAACACTCTTCTCCTAAAACTTCAAGAACCTGATTCAAAAATCTATCACTAGAGGAGGATGATACATATGACAATGATTCTTAACATATTCTCATTTATCGGAATGACGATCTTCGGAATCGTTGAACTTATTTCAATGATC
>Ga0255347_1002675_pt1 | contig 24667 bp, 21 predicted proteins | sample wastewater_treat_2_FD_192479 | JGI IMG/M metagenome (GOLD analysis project Ga0255347, IMG submission 192479) | Wastewater microbial communities from Lulu Island WWTP, Vancouver, Canada - plant24 | ecosystem: Engineered > WWTP > Wastewater > Unclassified | place: Canada: Vancouver, British...
CACGACCAAAACGCTTCCGCAACGCCTCCAAATGACGCGTTTTTACACCAGAAATCGCAAGCAATCTCTCATCCGAAGCCTCGCGAATCTGCATGGGTCCACCGATTTCGGATAGAAGTCGTTTGCGCAGAACAGGGCCAATCCCCGGAATATCTTCCAGTTGGGAATGCAGACGACTTGCTTTTCCCTTTCTTTCTCGTACTGAATTGGTAAATCGATGCGTCTCGTCCCGTAATCTGGCCAACCACACCAACGCCGTATGAGGGCGAATCGTAATCCCGTTTTTCTGTCCCGGTAAGTATACTCGATCCGTTTCCGTTTCCCCCGTGACGGTTTCTCTCTCTTTCGCCAACCCAACGATGGGTAAATCATGAAGCTCCAAATCCCTGGCGGCTGCTAAGGCCACATTGAGCTGACCCCGCCCGCCATCCACCACCAACAAGTCCGGACTCTCCCAGGGCATACGCTCACTCGGATCAACGTGCCGCGACTCCTCATCCGATCGCTCTTGCTCCTGCTGCATGGCGCGGCTCATCGACCTGGTGATCGACACGCTGCTCAAGGCCCGCAGCGAACTCATGCACCTGCAGCAGCAGATGCAGCAGATCCTCGGGGTCATCGATCGGGCCACGGACCTCGACGACGCGGGGCTCATGGCCATCGCCCAGTGCGCGCAGGCCAACGTCGCCCAGGAGGCCGCGAACGTGGGCAAGAGCCTGGCAGCGCTCGGCAAGCTCATCGGCCTCATCAACCTGTTCATGGGCATGGTGGGCGGGCCCGAGATCCCGGGCCCGTCGAACCTCACGGGCCGGCCGCTCGACGACGTGGTCCCGCCCCTCGACGCGATCGTGGACGCGCTCAAGACCGCCCGCGATGCGGTGCCGGTGCCGTAGGAGGAAAGCGATGAACAACGGAGAAAGCCAAGCGCGGGGCCTCTTGGTCCCATTCCGGAGGGACAAGAAGCGGGACTTCGCTTCCGACACCGGCGCGGACCTGCTCGTTTCGAAGGTGCTCCAGGCGCTCATGACCTGCGGGGCCACGTCGCGTTCATCGGGCGAGCTGCCCTGGCGGACGGCCTTCAGCGCCGGCCTGGACCTCCTGCGCCACCAGCGTAACGACACGGCCCTGGCCGAACTCGCTCGCGTTCGGGTCCGGGACGTGCTCAAGCGCTGGGTGCCCGAAGCCGAGCTGGTGGAGGTCTCGGTCAGCCGCGAGGACGCCTCGCTGCTCCTGCGGGTGCGGTTCCGGGCGGCGGAGCGGGCCGGACGCGGGGAGGAGCAGCCCGGCGAGGTGACGATTGACCTGGCCGGGTAGGGTTTCAGCCGAGCGCGCACTCAGTCGCCAGCATCGTCTTCTTCCAGAAGTTCAACGTCATCGACGGCGGCGGCGGTCGGGATGGGCACATCCCATCGCTTTGCTGCCCACACAACTACTTCCTGTCGCCTCTTTGAACAGTCGGTCGGAGTCCAGTCGGAGTAGCGAGCGAGATCGCGCTCCATGAACAGGTTGGAGTTGGCGTAGCACGCGCCCTGTCCTGGAGCGCCAAGCTTCTCAGGGAACGACTTGTTTGAGTAGACGCTGTTGTCGAATGTCAGAACGAGGTTCCCGATGTCATGCAAGCATCGGCGCAAGTCCTCGTTTGGCCATCGCTGCGTCCAGTATTCGGTAGGCGTCTGTGGAAGAATGTGCTCGATCGTGTCCTTCTTGTCGGCACGAGCGAGTTTGTCCCAGGGAAGTTGGACCGTCTTGCCCGCGGCCAAGTGCTCCTCGTACTCGTAAAGGAAGTACTTCAACCCATGCCAGCCGTTGTACCAATCCTCAGGTGTATCGAGTTCTCGACGGAAGTCATCGGCAGGTGCGTAGTACAAGAGATAGGCAGCGATCCGTTCGAGCGCCTCCTTGGGCTGGATGGTTTGGTGGTAGAGTTCATGGCCGATCTTGAACAGGCTCGTCTGCCCGGCGTTCGACCTCCTGCCCGCCCACCGATAGACGCGGAAGGCGTACTTCTCGCACAGCGCGAGAGTGTCCATGAGGAGATTCGCTTGCCCCGGATAAACGAGACGGACGGCTCCGAGTAGAGGGATAAAAGTCGCGAGAGCATCCAGCCGCGTTAGCTTCTCCGCGGCGCGTTGGATCGAACGCTGCACCTGCGGTTGGTCTCGGTATTCTGTGAAGGCATCCGATCTGCTGGGAGCGATCAGATCGCAGTAGGCGACGGCGAATTCGCGAAGGCTATCGACATACGCGCCGAGATCGGCAATCAGCCGATCCGGATCTCCCTGATACTTCTTCAGGCTGAAACGCTGCTTGATTGAGTCGTTACCAGCCCACGTCTTCGGCCGATGGTCGTAGACGGTTAACCAATGTGAACGCAGGAGTTGATCTTCGTATCGTGAGCTGCTGGCGCCGCAGGCCATTAGCCCTTCGAAGATGTTTCGCCAGGCTTCGTTGACCCGGACTCCAAGCTCCTGCGCGGGGGTTGTGTTGGTCTTCGACGCCAGATACAAGAGGTAGTTCTTGACCTTCTCCATCTCCGAGAGCGGCTTACCCCGGTTGTTCATGACCTCGAAGATCACACCGACCTCGCTTGCCCGCGGAACCTCGTAGACGGTGAGCTTCAGGCTGTTCGTGACCTTTCTGTAGAGGCTGACCAGCCAGGCGCCATCGTCTCCGTGCGTCTTCCTTCCCTCTCGAACGTAGGTCTGCAAGTGAAGCTGTGCGTTGCGCAGAAGCTGGTGCGAGCGGATCTGGGGACCTTCGATTCCTGGCTTGTCCGCCAGGATGTTCCTCTCAAAGTAGAGGTACGTGTCCCGGTTGAGCCGCAACTTTGGTCGCGGCTGCCCGTCCAAATCACGAGTCAGGATGTATGTCTTCTTGATGCCGTCAGCGAGGATGGCGTTCGACGTCAACTCGCGACGGATCGCGTCGAGCAAGATGACGATCGTCGTGATCCGCTGCTGGCCGTCGACCACGTCATAGCAGCCATGTTCGCGTCCCTCCTCGTCGGTGATCCTGACGGTGTCGTTTGCGTGAAGGACGAGAGTACCCGTGTAGTGTTCGGCTCCGACATCCAGCAGCTCAAGGTCTTCCAGCAGATCATCCCAATGCCTGCGTTCCCATGCGTAGCCTCGCTGGTAGTCGGGGACAGTCAGAAAACGGGCTGTGAAGATTTGCTGGATGGTCTGCAGATGCTCCATGACGAACGACCTCCCTGGGGCGTGCATACCCTGTGCGGTCGTCGACGTGGATGAGGAGGGGTCGCAGCTCCCACATGCACTTTACACAATTTCGCGCGGGAATTGAAAGGGTCCGTGATCCCGACTTCCGCAAGACTTACGGATTTCAAAATCCAGAAACACGCAAATTCGCATAGTTATGGATCGCCTCGGCATAAATCGGCGATGTAGTGCCTAGTAACAATATATTAATTGTCTGGACTTCTCTCCCTCCCGGTGCTCAAAACCCAAAACCGTGTTCGTACGAGTCAAGGCAACCCAAAATTCCCCCCGACGCTCCGTGCAAATTTGCCAGTCGAAACGCGTCGGAAAAAAAGTAAGCCAAACCATCGTTCGCCATGTCGGCATCGCCATGGACGACAAAGAGCAAGAGCAACTCGTTCAGCTTGCCCATGTCATTCGAGCCAAACTCGAAGTCGAGCACAGCGAGGCGTTACCCCTATTTTCCCTTGTCATACACCGACCATCCAATTTGACGGCAATATGACCGGACACATGGGGTGTTCAGAATGCCGTCTTGGAGGATGGGAAGATGGCCGCAAAGTGTACCGCACAACAACGCACCGAGATTCTGCGTTTGGCACAAGAGCTGGGGCCACTCGAGGCTGCAAAACGCAAAGGGGAGCCCCCGGGGACTGTGACGGCATGGCGATGTCTGGAAAATAAAAGAGCAAAACTCGCTAAGCTCCCAGTGCCCCCAGAGCTACAAAAACCCTCGACTTCGGAGCCCCCAAAACGACTTACCGGCAAAAAAGTCGCACGCCTGTACACACCATCCGAAAAAGCGGCCGCTTTGGCGTTGGTGCAGCAGCTTGGGGTAGCCGAAACGCATAGAAAAACGGGTGTCTCCCGCTTTTCCTTGTACGAATGGGCTCGCATCCACGAAAAGGCCATGCAGCAAAAGCACCTCTCGGACCCCCTCGCCGACCAGACCCCCGCCAAAAACAACCGCGATGCCCTGGTCTTGGCCGAGTGGAACAAGCATCCCGGATTGGGACCCAGCCAGATCCGCAACCAGCTTCGACGCACCGGCACCAAGATATCCGTGCGCAAAGTGCGCATGGTGATGGAAAATAACGGCTACGTGTTGCCCAAGGTCCACCGCAAACAGGCTCATGACCAGCGTTACAAGGCCATTCGTCCTAACCAATTATGGCATATGGATTTTCTGCAAAGACATATTCATAAACAGAAGATCAGCGTGCTTTTTATTGTCGATGACGAATCTCGCTTCCATGTCCAGGTCGTCGGGCTGCACGCAGCCGTGCTCATCTACGCGCCCGAGCTTGCCGAGGCGCAGACTCAACTGGGCGCAGCCGATCATCGGCTCGTTCTCGGCCTCGTTTCTCGCATCGTTCGGGCCACGCAGCATGCCTCGTCGCTTCAGCTCTCGCAGCCCCCGAGCTTGCACGCGACGGGTCAGCTCCGTGATCTGGCTCTGCGTGGGAGCCCGCGTCTCGGTAAAGACGGCTCGGTGACCGTCGTTGTGGGAAGAAAGCCTTCGGGTCTTGCAGGGGTTCGATGCCGGGAGCGCGATGGGCGAGGCCGCGGCGTCGTCCGGCGCTGACGCTGCCGAGGTCGAACATGTCGAGCATGGTTCGCGGGTCGAGGACGTCGGCACGCACGGACAGGAGATCGCCGAAGGGGGGCAGCACGGTCATCCCATCCTTCAAGGAGTTCGGGATGGGTCTTACCATGGTGTTGGGTGGGACGGAACCTGGTGAGTGGTGAGATTGCACGCGCATTGCTCGCGCGTGTTGTGCGCGGACGCCACCGCGATCACTCGCGCAACGCAATGTCGTCTGGTCCGACCCACTTGCAGCGGACGACCGTGGTCTGCACGGGACGATCCCCGCAAAGGCGCCCTCTTACGACAAGGGCATCGTTGCGGATGATGCCCACTTTTAGCGTTCCCCGCTTCCGCTTCGGTGGGGTGTCTGGTTCAAACGACGGCAGTTCCCACGTTACCGGGACGGTCTTTTCTTTGCCCATTTCGAGATCGATGTGTTCCACCACCGTCGAGCACCGAGAATACGCGGCCGAGACATCGACCGAGACCAACTTGCCCGCTAGCACGCGGCCTGAGACGTACCAGGATATCCCGTACCCGGGCTCTTCATCGTCCGATCCGTGGTCGTCCAGACCGGTGCATGTGCCACTGAATGGCGCCATCGCAGGAGCAGGACGTCGAACCGCTGGCAATGCCGGTACGCTTGCCGCGGAAAAGCCTTTCCCGGCCCATACCAGCATCCGGTACGTGGTAGGGTATTCGTCACTGTTGGGCCCGGTCGGAACCACTTCGAAGAACACGGCCGGCTTTCCGTTGGCTTCTGCCACATAGCAACCGCCGCCCTTGTTCCAGCGCCACGCTTGCACGGGACCAGTCAGTCGATTCAGAAATATCCCGCATCCCTCCGACCAGGTCATCAACAGGTCCGTCGACCCGTCGCCGTCCAAATCCCCCGTATCCATCATGGCGAGCGCGGGGGCCCTGACTTCCAACCCGTCGAAACCCACCGACCTGGTTCCGAAAGGTCCAGCGGTTTCGCCATGCTCTGACACGATGATGGCTTCCCCGTCCACGTCGTTCAGCGGTCGGGCAAAGGCATAACCGAAGCCTCCAACAACCTTCTCGGCCTCGACCTTCCAGCCCTCCGCGAGCCTTGATTGCCAAGCGGTGAGCCGTTGGGGGACGGGGACGGAGACAGGCGACTCGCGCGCCAATTCGGTCCCAGGCGCTGGTACGCGGGCATCTGCATCGGCCGCACTGACAGCCGGGAGGGGAACCGACGAACTCGAGGGCGGCAGGTCTTGGGCCCCCCCTTGTTTCCCGACGGCGAGCAGCTCTGCACCGACGCCCAGCACCACCAACGTGGTTACGAGACGCCGAGCGAGACGATCATCTCTTGAACTCGAATGGCCGTTGCTCATGACGACGGTTCCTCCCTCAGCAAATCACGGCCGTCTTCTCGCCGGAGAATCCGTTCGTCCCGCGTCCGCCTCGGGCTGTCGCTCCGCTTCCCACCCCGACGAAAGCTCCGCCACGACTCGATCCGCCAGCCGTCCCAACGCAACTTCCAAGTTCGCCCGCGCGCGTCGAACCGGCCGATCCAGAATGTCTCGTCCGACTTCGCGTCGCTTCCAAGCGAGGGATGTAGTTCGCCCCAACTCTGGCTCCATGGGCGAGGTCGGATTGCGTCATGCCGCGTTCCGCACGCGCGCGCCGGATCCGCCTACCGAGCTGCTGCGCAAAGTCCATTCGTTCACCTCATTCAACCCACCAATTGAGATGGTGAGATTACCACATTCCCCCAGCGAGAAAGCAACAGCCTTGTTTGTCTTCCGATATCAGTCACGACCAAAACGCTTCCGCAACGCCTCCAAATGACGCGTTTTTACACCAGAAATCGCAAGCAATCTCTCATCCGAAGCCTCGCGAATCTGCATGGGTCCACCGATTTCGGATAGAAGTCGTTTGCGTAGAACAGGCCCAATCCCCGGAATATCTTCCAGTTGGGAATGCAGACGACTTGCTTTTCCCTTTCTTTCTCGTACTGAATTGGCAAATCGATGCGCCTCGTCCCGCAACCTGGCCAACCACACCAACGCCGTATGAGGGCGAATCGTAATCCCGTTTTTCTGTCCCGGTAAGTATACTCGATCCGTTTCCGTTTCCCCCGTGACGGTTTCTCTCTCTTTCGCCAACCCTACGATGGGCAGATCATGAAGCCCCAAATCCCTGGCGGCTGCTAATGCCACATTGAGCTGACCCCGCCCGCCATCCACCACCAACAAGTCCGGACTCTCCCAGGGCATACGCTTACTCGGATCATCGTGCCGCGACTCCTCATCCGATCGCTCTTGCTCCTGCTGCATGGCCCGACGAAACCGTCGCGACAACACGTCGTAAATCGCTGCATAATCATCGCCTTCGGCCGCGTGATGCACGTGATAGGAACGGTATCCCGTCGTATCGAACTGCCCGTCGACCATGCGCACCAAGCCCCCCGAGGTATCTTTTCCTGCATGGTGGGAGATATCCAAACACTCCACCACACGCGGAATCGTGGGTAATCGAAGGCGACGCTGCAAATCCAACAGACGCTCCTGCACGTCATCCTTTGCACGACGTTTTTCGGCAAACGCATGCGCAGCATTGTCCATGGCAAGCGCTAGCAATTGAGAGCGGGGGCCTCGTTGCGGGTGGAGCAATTGAACTTTTCTTCCTCGACGCTCCGTCAACCATTCTTGAACGCCCTTTGGACTTTCGGGCAGCACGGGAACGATGACCTCATCCGGGATCGCAAATGCCGCGGGCCCCTGCTCACCGTAGTAGTGCAAGAGGAAGGCTCCGATGACTTCCTCATCCCCGACTTCCACCTTGTGCATCGGAATGGTCGCCGTATCCACCACGCGGCCCTTTCGTATGAACAGCAGCGCAAGTTCACATAGATCCGCGTCACGGTGCAAACCGATCACATCCTGATCGACATCTTTGATCGCCACCACGCGTTGTGTTTCACGAACCGTCTGCACGGCGCGAAGCTGATCTCGATACACGGCTGCCAATTCGAAGTCCATCCTCCTGGATGCCTCCCGCATTCGCTGCTCGACCTGCGCGGATACTTCATCGTGCCTTCCTTCCAAAAACAACATCACCGCGCTGACGTTCGAAGCGTAATGCTCTCGGTCGATGTCGATGACGCAAGGAGCAGGGCAGCGTTTGATGTGGTACTGCAAACAAGGCCGCTTGCGAGACACGAGTTCGGCATCCGAGCACGTGCGAAGATGAAAGTGTTTGTTGATGAAATGCAGGGTTCGTCGCGCTGCCGTCGCCGAATGATGCGGGCCGAAGTATCGCGCTCCATCGGCGGATGGACGACGAACCAACTCTAGGCGTGGGTACTCGTGCCGCTCATCCAGCCGCAACGACAAGTAGCTTTTGTCATCGCGAAGTTTGACATTGTACTTTGGCTTGTGTTGTTTGATGAGCGAGTCTTCGAGAATGGTCGCTTCCTTCTCACTGGCGGTAATGATCGTCTCGACATCGACGACAGAACGAATGAGAAAGGGCAGTTGAGCGCGTGAATCCGTGGAGCGTTGTTGGAAGTAGGAACGAACACGGGAGCGCAAGCTTGTCGCTTTTCCGACGTAAATCACCGTTCCTTCGGCGTTTTTGAATAGGTAACAACCGGGTTTGGAAGGTAAGGATTCGAGCTTGGAAACGAGTGTCTCCGGGATCACGGCTTTGGCATAGCACAACGCACGTTGCTACAAAGAGCTTCGCGTCGCCCAGACGCCGATTCGCGGATCGATGCAAGACGGACCTGTGGTTTGCATGTTAGGGGTCAGCAACGGCATCGTGAGGGGAATCAGGGAGCGGGGGCTTGCTGCTTCATTCGCTGCAGGACTTCTTGCGCCTCGATCATTTCGGAAGACTCACCGAACATGGCTTTCCAATCGGAAATCAACGCCGTGGCTTCCTCGGCTCGACCGGTGGCCAGAAGGCAAGAGAGACATAGATGTCGCCCCTGGACATTGCCCGGTCTGGTTCGAGCAAAATGGCAGGCCAGGGGGACGGCTTCCTCGGCTCTTCCCTTCAAATACAAATAACCGGCGATACATAGACTGGCGCGCTCGGCCTGGGGAGCAGCGTTGCGATAGGCTACGCAGAGCGGATAGGCAGCCTCGTAATCGCCCTGATCAATGAGTCGCAGGGCCTCGGCGTATTGGGACTCGGGGTCGTGAGGGCGATCTCGCCACATCGCAATCTGTAATGTGGTATCGCTCTTCCAATCCTGGTCCCGCGCCCATGTCAGCGGAAGCAAGGATAGAGGCGTCGCAAGCAGTATCCACGGAACAAGGGGGCGCAACAAGGATGGTTTCGCCCGCGCAGGCAAGCGGAAACGCTGATGGACGTGTTCCGTGAGCGAAGCTGCAAACAGAAGGGCGCCGACTAAAAAAGAGTAGGTATATCGGTCACTTATGACTCCGTAGCGCGCCCCGTGAAAGCCGTGGATAACGGCACCGGAAGCCATGATGAAGACACCCGCGCAAGCAAGCACGGCTTTGGTGCGAGCGTTGGTCTTCGCAAGCCAAACGACAGGGGCGAGCAGGACAAGCGCTCCCCCCCCGAGCAGCAGCCATGCGGTGGTATCAGCAAGCGGGGTGCATGAGACGTTGAGAGCCAGATCGGTGGGTGCCACCGTGTTGTGAATGAGGCGCAATGCCGTACTCCCCACGCAGCCCATCACCATGGTGCTGTCATTCCATTCGTTGACGAGCTGTCCGATCCCAAGAACGTTTCGAATCCCCAAGGATACAAGGACGGCCAGGATTCCAGCCACCAAGACCCAGGCTCTTTGTTTATTCCCCCTCCGAGCCTCTTTGGTCGACGAATCGCTCGATGCCTGTCGTTCGCCAGAAATAAGCTCGAAAATTCCAAAGAAAAGAAGAGGAGCTATCCAGAAGTATTCGCGAAAAAAACCGGCACATAGCGAACCGAAGAAAGCCACCGAAGCTTGCGCCCAAAAGTTTTTGCAGCGGAGAATCAGGATCGCACTGACAAAAATGGTTACCCAACCGAGAAGGTCTTGTCGTCCGCCAAGGTACGCAACGATATCGGCAGTCGCTGGATGAATGGCAAACAGGCTCGCCGCGAGCATCGATGTGTAGATGCGCAGGCCCGAACGAATCATGAAATGGGTGAAGCACCCCACGACGACGGCGTGCAATCCCAGGTTGAAGACGTGGTGCAGTGTGGGGTTGTCACCGAAAGCCTGCCACGTCACCCAATAAGACAGCCCTGACAGGGGCCGATAATAAGAAAACGCGCGAGGTTCGGCTGAAGCGACGAACAGATCCGAACGTAGGATAACGAATAATCCTCGCAAAGTTCTGACGTGGGGATTGTGGACCAACAATGGAAAGTCATCGATGACGAAGCCGTTCGTGATCGATGGCAGGTGCCCAAGGATAGCCAGAACCGAGGTCAACAGGACTGCCAGCATCGATCTGGGTATGCGAGGTCGAGCTTCTCCTTGTGGTTCCGACTCTGAAGCCATGACGAGAGCTTCGCGCCAAAAGAATTCCGAAGCTAATGAAAAGGAGAGTCAAGACTTGTTTCCCCTCCGCGGCCACCGGCGTGTTGTGAACAGATCTCATCGTCGTGGTAGCGCAGGGAGATGCTGGGAGTTCACGTTGGTCATCGCATACTTTCACCAGCAGTCCCTATACAGGCGGGACGCGATCTTGTTCCCTTACCATTTGCCTCGTACCATGGGATGGAATCTTAGTGGCTCCTGTCGGCCGATGGCAGCTTCGTTGTTGGTCGAGATCATTGGGACGATGGGCCCGCCAAAGGAGAGCATCATGAAAACCATTCCCTTGCTTGTTGGCCTGATAACCCTGGGACTGCTGAGCGCTTGCTCGGATGATGACGCCGATCAGTCCATGGGCCAGGAACACAACGGACTTTATCAGATCACCAAGTACCAATCGAAAGACGGCTGTAGCGAACAGCAGCCGTGGGTGGATCAAGCGCCGAAGTCGCAGTACTTCAAGCTCAACGCAGCTTCCCTCATGGGGACCCGTATTCTCGAATGGCATTGGTGTTCGGGGCCAAGTGAAAACACGTGCGACGAGGCCATCGATTTGGTGGGCTCATTTGTTTGGGATCAAGGACAATGGAAGAGTTCGATAACCTGGGCGATGGGGTCCGCTCCCGACTGCTCGCTGGGGTCGACGCAGGGTATCCCTGTCTTTTCCAGTACGGGTATGGAATTGACCATCCGCACCTCGGAAGGGCAGGTGCAACTGCAAGGCAGCGAGAAGTGCAAGACCGAATTGGTCGATAAGTACCGCGATTCGCTTACCTGTGAGCGCATGGAATTGCTCGAAGCCAATCGCTTGTGACCCACCATGGAAGGCTCGTCGATGCGATGGCTGGCAAAGCGCGGATCGCTTGTTTCGGTTGATGTGTAACTTACTGTATTTGCTAATAAAATATCGCTCATGAGCCAAAGATGGCAGGCGAGGACACGGCCCAAGGTATCGCCTTTTCACGGGCCGAGGCGCGATGAGTCATGTCCAGGCGCATCCGCTGTCGAGATCACGGCTCTGGCATCGCATAAGGCAGGTTGCTACAGAGAGCTTTGCGCCATCGGAGCGCAGGTTCGAAGAACGGATGAAACTGTCGCTGCACATTGATAATGACCTTGTTCGCGGTTTGTGGATGGCCGGGATATTCGCCGTGGCCGGTGCCATCATTGGTCTTCTCGCCCTTCCGCCCGGACCGCGACGAATCGATCCGGATGCTCCTGGCCCCAACTTTACGCTGCTCGGGCAACGAATTCCTTCCAGTGCGGATGCGGATGAACGAGCTTTGCAATTGGTTCGACGCTACGCCAACGCCAACATCACGGTGAAGATTCCTGGAGGTGGTGAACACCTCATTGCGCGGTCGGCTCTTGGCGCGCAGGTGCAACGCTCTCGGCTCATGGCTCTGCTCGAGCAAATGCGCGATCCCGCCAGTCCTCTTAGGCAACATGCATCCACCCAAGATACGGAAGGGATTGCTCTTCCCGTTCCGCTTGCTTTGAGCGATGAGCGGGCCCTCGCCACGTTGCTCGAACTCAAGGATCACGTGGACCGGCCAGCGATCGATGCACGTCTCGATCTGGAAAGTCGCAAACTCCTTCCGGAGCAATACGGGATCCAGCTCGAAGTGTATGGAACGCTTGCACGCTTGCACCATGCGGCGCGTACGGGACAGGACGAGATCGAGGCGGTGGTGAGCCAGCTCGAACCTCGACTTCGTTCGGAGCAGCTTGGCAATGTCACTTTCGAAAACGTGTTAGGGTACTTCGAAACGGCGTATGCGAGGGGCGCCAAACACGAGCTTCGGACGTATAATTTACGGCTTGCGGCTTCGCGTCTCGATGGTCATGTGATTTTGCCCGGCGAGGTATTTGATTTCAACGAGGTGGTGGGACCTCGCGACGAGGCTCATGGGTACAAAATTGCGCCGGTCATTGCCGAGGGGGAATTGGTGGATGGTATTGGTGGCGGGACTTGCCAGATCTCGGGAACACTGCATGCGGCAGCTTATTTTGCCGGTCTAGAAATCGTGGCTCGTCGCGCCCATACCCGTCCCAGTTCCTACATCAAGATGGGTCTCGACGCCGCGGTTTCGTATCCAACCATCACCCTCAAATTGAAAAACAACTTCAGCTTCCCTGTCGTGCTGCACGAAACCGTTCGGGATGGCGTGGTTCGCGCCGAAATTCTCGGTCCCAAGCGTGATCTCACCGTCACTTTCGTGCGAAAGATCATGAGCGTGCAAGCTTATCAAGAAGTCGAACGCAACGATCCGAAGCTGCCCGCCGGCGTTCGAAAACTATCCCAGCGAGGCGTGCCCGGATTCAAAGTGCAAAAGCATCGCATCTTGCGTGATGGCCCCTTTGCCGTTCGCGAACGCTCCCAGGATACCTACCCGCCCACCACCCAAATCGTGCGCGTTGGGACTGGAGACATGCCGCGCGAGGCTGTCGATGTACAAGATGATCCTCACCCCGAATATACCGCCGACGAATACCTCGTGATCACACAAGGCCCTGGGATATTGACGCGAGGAGTGGATAGGGACACGCCGGGGGGGCCGATGGTGGAGAATCGAACTCCCGGGAAAACGGGGCGCGCGGGATGGATGAAAGAATCTGGCTTTCCTGTGTTCAAAGCCGAGCCGGCGCAAGAATCAAACGAAGATGGCGATGGAAAAAAGGATCGGAAACGGGATAAGAAGGGAGAAAAAAAGGCGGAGAAAAAAGGATAACAAGCGATGATCGCAACCTTTTTTGCCCCCTTCTTTCGCAATGCTACGAAGCGGTTCCCATGAAATCTTCGCGTGCCTGGATGGTCGTCCTTCTGACCGTGGGTGCGAGCGGTTGCCAACAAGATTCGCACCCCGCCTGTTCGCTATCCGAAACGTGGCAGGCCTTTGCTGCGTTCCATCAGCATTGTGTCGATGAGGCCAACAAAACACCGCCCAAACCTGTCGAACCTCCTTGGACCGAACAAGATGATGCTTTGCCCGATACGCTCGAGGGGCAACGCGAGGAGATTCTTCGAAAGCTCCGAGAGCGAATGGGCGTATCGGAAGAAGCCATCACCAAGCTTCGTGACGCATTTGGCACCTATCGAACCGGCCAAGGCAATCCCAAAGTCACGAAGCATCCGATGACACGCGCCGAATGCCGCGCCATCCGCGAAAGCGCCGAGACGTTTCCCGCCAGTGAGGTTTGCGGTGAGAAAAACATGGTCGCGTTGTTCAATCCATCGAAACACGAGACAGAAAAAGATGCGACCGTGTGCATCGATCAATTCGAATTCCCAAACATCGCTTGTGAGTATCCGATGACATGGGTCCAGGCGCAGCAAGCACAACGTATCTGCAAAGCTCTCGGCAAAAGGCTATGCGATGCTCATGAATGGGAAGGCGCCTGTTATGGCGAACTGAGGAGCCCCGAAGAAGAATACGCATTCACACTCGACCGCGAAAACATGTCCGGGCTCCACAACTTCAACAACAAGAAAAACGGATGGATTCGCTGGGCGTACGGCGAACAAAAAAATCACAAACTATGTGCCACGACGAGCCGTAAGTCCGACAAATGCGTCGCGAGCGAATGGGAATATTGCGGATCCAATACGTTTCCCGCTGGCGCATTCCCCAAGTGCGTGAGCCGGTTTGGAGTGTACGATCAGCATGGCAATGCGGCCGAGCATATGAGCCTACCGATGAAGCCCGAACAGCTAGGAAGCCGAGGAGGGATTGGCCGCACGGAAATGAAAGGAAGCTGGTTCATTTTCGATTTTTATGAGGCCCATATCGATGATTGCCGTTGGCGCGCGCCTGATTGGCACGGCAGCGAGGTCATGCACCACAACAGCCACGCCAACTACCACTTGGGATTCCGATGCTGTAAAGATATTGCTCCGAGCCCCTCGACCCAAACCACCAAAGACTGAACGATTGCCCTGCCGAAGCCGACGTTTCACCGCCAACGAGCGTGAGCAACTCGCAAGGTGCGAGCATTCGTCGAAGCATTGCCCTCGTGGGATTCGGTGAGGAATCGTGGTCTACCGCTTATGTCTCCCTATCGCCCTTTTTACGGAAAACAGCAACGAAAACCAATACTTGGAGATGTGTCGAACGGGTTGAACGCCAAGTCGTAGTCACAGCGAAGCTCATCCTGCTCGCTGTTGAGCGCCCCTCCACGCACCCGGCATAGCGACGATTCGTTCTCCGTTTTGCAGCAATCCTCCCACTCCCAAACATTGCCGCTCAGGTCAAAAACGCCCTCATAACCAGTCTCGGAAGACTGACAACCCAAATAACTCCCGACCGGAGCGAGTTCCTCCTCGCCGATGTCCCTACCGAAACACGCCGTTGCCTCATAATCGTTTCCGTAGGGATACACGTTTTTCCCTCCCGACGAACACGCCGCGTACCACTGACTCGATGACTCATCCTTCAGAGCGTTCCACGGGTTCTGCCCCCCGCCAATACGACCACATAGCCGTTTTCCGACTCCCTTGCAGTAGGCATACGCATCACACCAATCCACGTGTGTCACTGGATAATCATCAAGTACGGGATACACAGGCTCATAACTATCATTCTCTTGGCAAATCGGAGGCTGATCGGCCATCGATGGTTGATGAGCTAGCCAACTCATATACTGTCGATAGGTGACTTGCGTAGCGTCGATGCTCCATCCTCCAGGCATCGTGACCAGTTTGGCTACACAATAACCTTCAGGGCCCACCCGCTCGAGTTCCGTACACTCCACGGGTGTCAGATCACAATGCAAATCGAAGGCCCCTTCTTCTCCTTCGCCGTTGCCATCCACGAAAAGGTAGTAGGTTTCACTGGCCTGCACGGGAAATGTCACCCCTTGCTGCTGCTCATCGTAAGCATCATTACACGCAAGCTCAGAGGAGGCATCGTCGCAACTCGAGCGAACATACAATACGGAAGACCATGTCGTAACCTGTGAATGGAGATAGCAACTCATCATGCCGCTCTTGCCCGGAGTCATTCTCAGGATGTACTGCTTGCCGTCGGCCGTGCCTTGCGCGGCGCATGCCGACGAAACATAGGTGGAAGCATTGGTTTGAGAAAGAGCGGCCGTGGTTCCCGCAAAGGAACCTTGATCTTGTTGATTCAAAACGAAAGCGGTTCCAGGACACAAATCGCTGGGCTCTGCTTCGACGTCGGAGGGGACGTCGAGGGTCACGTCTGCCTCGGCTTCCGGGCTGGCATCCACGTCGGCTTCCGGTTCCGCATCCCCATCTGGCTGAGGATCCGCATCCACCAACTTCGCGACATCTGGCGGTCCCGCGTCGAATTGCCCAGGATTGGTCGTTACCGATGACCAAGGGCCACAGGTTGGAATGCTCTCGGTTTTTGTCTCACAAGACGTTGTCAATGCCACCGCCACGACCGGCGTCTTCTCCGGGTCCTGCTCGAGTCGGTCGCATACGGCGCGAGGAACCATGATGAGCCCATCTTGTTCATACCAGCCGCTGTCTGCCGCGGCATCAAGAGGGATCAAACAAGCTTCTGGACCGCAGATCCCATCCGACCCCTTTTTTAGTACGAGCGCCACATTGATGTTCTCGGCACCCAAGGGTTTTTCGAATCCGCATCGGCCATCGGCATGCAAGCGGACATCCACTCCCACACCGTCGGAGAAACACGAGACCGTGTCAAAACACGTACCGTCCCCTTTGCCAGAACCTCCCCCGAAGATGTCTCGAGAATCGTAGGTCTTCAATGATGCGGAATCGACATTCGCCGACTCACATCGACCAGCAACACAGGTTTGCCCTTCCGGACAGGTGGACTCGGGGTTGCCGGAGTCCGTATCCCGCGCGTGACCGTCACAAAGCCATTGAATGGGCATGCGCAAGGTGGCAATTCGGTCTCTGGGAATCGTGGTAATCGCCTCTCGCAAGGTTCGAAGCTTGCCTTTTTGCCTTGCGCTCACCTGGATTCGAACAGGTGGGGACTCCTCCCCGGCCACCAAGGCCAAGGTGGCAGGGATGAGCAATGCCGATGGCCCCACATCGTAACGATTCTCGAAGAGTGTATTTCCGTACACCGAGACTTGGATCTGAATCGAGTCCACGTCCTTGGGGATGGACATGTCGGTCTGTAGGGCCACCATGAGCTGACCCTTGGGAAGGCTCTCGCTCGAACAACTCATTCCCATCGCGACGCAGCCAAGCAAAATTCCCATCGTACAGACATGGGTTCGAAGGTAGCCTCCAGTCGTGATTCCACTCATTTCGAAGACCTTTTTCTTAAGATCGAGCGTTTGGCGTGTTGCGCGTTTGATGCAACCTCGACGATTCGCAATCGGGTAGCCAATTCCCCTTGTAGCTCCCCAATCCACTCCGTGACCAGTTCCAACGACAAGAACCTGTATGCGTTCCCAAGGATTGCTGGTCGATGCACCGTCGTTCTCTCTTACTTGATGTTCATATCCAGCGGATTCTTTTTTGTCGTCGAAGTCGGCGCAGTCGGCGCAGTCGTCGAAGTCGGCGCAACAGGTGCCGCAGTATCGGAAGTGGCGTCACGCTTCGCGTTTTTATCTCGATTTTTTTGTGAGGGGGGAGCCGGAGTCGACGGTTGTCGCGAAGCCATTGTCGATGATGATGTCGTGGGCGCAGGCGTTTCAACAGGAGAAGAGGAAGTGCTTGCGGTTGCTACGACCTGCACGGAAGGCCCAGTGCTGGCAGCGGGAGGTTGTGGTGTTGGTGGCTCCCGTGGTTTGGTTTCTTCCACGATCGGCTCGCTCGGTTCCGTCCCTGCACCCGCGGTCGAAGCTTCCTTCCGCCCCATCATCCAGGCGCTTGCCCCCACCACCAACGCTAGGACGAGAACAATGGCGGCTCCGATGAGGGTTCCCTTGTTGCTTTCCCGCGATAACGGCGTTTTCTCCTCCGAAGAAGTGGACGTCACCGCAACATCCGTTGTCGAACCCGCGTGCATCGCCCCACTCGGCTTGCCCTCCAACATCGTTTTGGACTCGGCGATGATATCCCATCGACTGATGCTCTCGAATGCCCGTCGCGCACCAGCCGACTCCACGAAAGGTTGTAGCGTCTTGGCAAGCTCCGTCACGGAAGAAAACCGCTTTTCAGGGTCTTTCTCGAGACATCGCAACACCGCAGCTTCGAGTTCGGCAGGGATGTCAGGCCGTCGCGTGGAAAGGTCGGGCGGCGGCTCCAACAGCACTTGTGACAACACTTCGTGATACCCCTCCCCGTCGAAAGGAGGTTGACCTGTCAAAAGCTCATACAGCACCACCCCCAACGCCCAAACATCCACACGAGTATCGACATTTTTTGAGTTTTTGATCTGCTCCGGCGCCATATACGTTGGCGAACCCATCATCGCCCCGTCGCGCGTAAGAGCCATGCTCCCCGTTTTGGAATGCACTTTGGAAATACCAAAGTCCAGTACCTTCACGATGGACGTACCGTCTTTTCGTGTGGCAAGAAATAGATTCGACGGCTTCAGGTCACGGTGGACGATTCCCGCGCGATGCGCCTCGGCAATCGCTTCGCAACCCTGGATCACGTACTCGACAGCGTCTTGTACGGATAGAGGACCACGCTCTTGTACCAACGTGGCCAAGTCCATCCCCGACAGCAGCTCCATCACCATAAAAGGGCTGCCGTCGGGCAACTCCCCGACATCAATGACTTTCGCGACATGCTCGCTTTCCAGCATCGCCGCCGCTCGCGCCTCACGAAGGAAACGCGCTACCACCTCCTCATTTTCCAACATCCCCGGCAGCAAAAACTTGATGGCGACCCGTCGTTGCAAATGCATGTGCAACGCAGCCACCACCACCCCCATCCCTCCCTCGCCAATTACCTTTTCGACTTGATACTTGTCGACCAAGATTTGGCCCGGGGCATAGGACGTTGTCATCGTTTCCTCGACCATTCACCAAAACGACAGGACTGCAAACAGAGCATAGAGTAGCGCCAATCCCGTGTCTTGGACAGCGGCCCCCTTCATCCACCTACGATATTCATCGAGGATTGAGCACGAAAACTACTTCGCCGTCGTATCGGGGTTGCGTTGTCCCGCGAACCGTCCGCAGGGATTGCGCAAAGCGCGGACACGGTAAATAATATTGTAATTTCAATTGGTTACGTCACGGTAGACATTCTTGTGACGCCTGGCTTTCCGTCTTCCTGGCGAAACACCTGACGCTTCGTCATCCAATGCCCTTCGCGCATCTCGCGGGCACCAGCCCATCGGTTTACCATGGCATCTGTGGCGGTGATGGACATGGCGGGTGGTTGTACCATCACCAATCTGCCTCGATTTCATCACGACACTATCCCGTTGCCCCCACCCAAAAGCCAAGGGGCAGGCTGCTTGATGAAAAGAGGCCACAAGAACGAACCTTTCCCTCGCCATCCTCTCCCGCTCTCGATGCAGTCGCGGGGCCGCAGAAAACGCGGGTGGCACAAAGACGTCGAGCAGGCGTTTTTTGCGGACGCCGCAACAGATGGCTGCCCTTGGCAGCGGCACGAACGTCGAGGGCCCGCTCGGACGTCATGAAATCCTTCCACTGCCATCGATTTCGGTAGCATCGGTCAGGGGGTTGGCGTGTCGCGATAGAAGCCATCGAACCATGGCTTGGATGCATTTACCGAATAGTTCCCAGATTTTGTTCCCATGAAACTGTTTGTTCTTGCGCAACCTACGTTCTTCCGTTAGCTTGCGCGGCCCGTTGGTCTTCCACAAGGAGATCAGCCCGTCCCCATCGTCTAGAGGCCCAGGACACAGGGTTTTCATCCCTGGTACGGGGGTTCGAATCCCCCTGGGGACGCCGCTAGGGGCGCCATGAAAACGATATGCCCTTGCTGTGTGCGCATCGTCTTTCGCCAACGCCCGTGTAGCTCGCGGCTGGTTTGCAGGCAGTCCATCCGAAGTCCTTGGGGATACTCGCGGCGCGCATCGTCCTCGACTCGCCCTGGGTGGCTCTGTCCGTTGCGCTCTGCCCTGGTTACGAAACGGTCCACAGACGGTCGATGGGTCTGTAGTGCGGAAGAATCGACCGCACGTCGACGGCCTAGCCGAGCCATGGTCGTCAAGCTTACGCGACCGCAAGTCGCGCGCCTTTGGGCTCGAGTCGATGAGAAGAGTATTGATGTAATATATTGAATTTATTGAATTATGTTGCTGTGCGGGACGGGTGGCCCTTGCGGTTCGATCACCAGGTTTTGATTATTTCGTAGATGGCAAACTGCGGGCGAATGTCCACGGGGATGCCGGAACCGAGACTGTCCAGGGCTTTTTTCATTTCCGGCGAGACGTTTGCATACTTGGCAAGAAACTGTTTCGCCCCTTCATAGTCCCCATCCACCTCGAGGGTGAGATAGACCTCGGCGAGCTTTCGGACGGCTGCTTTGACTTTTTTGAAGTCGATGCCGAATCGCTCCGCCTGGTTGTCATAGGTGATGGCGCCTTGTTCACGCAAGAAATTGAAGGAGGCCACCGCTCCTCGCCCATGCGCCTCGCCCACGCCAAATCGCACTTGTCGAAATACCGTGGCCAGGTACGCGACATAGATGGGCTTGTCGTAGGCGCGAGGGAGCAGTCCACGATCGATGAGGTATTGCGCGCTGACGAGGCCGGCGATATCGGCCTTGGCTTCTTCGATCGCCCCATATTGTTCGCGCAACATCTTGTTGACCTCGGCTTTGGAACCATCGGCCAACGTGATGATGCCAGGCCCAAGGCCGTGGGCGACTTCGTGCATCAAGATATAAGAAAACATGGCTTCGAAGTCGAGCAGCTCCCGTTGGTCCGCCACCAACACGCGTTCGGTGATCGGGATCACGATGTGGTCGAACTTGCCGCGAAGCACATTCTTCATCATGACCTTTTTCGAGCCTTTCTCCTTTCGCACGTGCTCGTCGTTGGGAAGATTGTACGCCACGGTCTGCACCCCGGCTTGACCGGCATTGCAAAGAAGCTGCACCACGTCGATTGGTGAGCCTTGATGTCGCTCGGCCATGCGTGCGCGCTGCTTGGTGGTCATGGGAAGATTGCGCTCGAGCGCGTTCATCTGCTTGCCGATCGTTTCGAGTTTCCTGGACTCCTCGACATCGCGAAGAGAAACGAATGCCTCGAAACTCGCCTTCAAACCCAGTAGTTGATCCGCATAGGTTTCATACGGACCAATGGTGACCTCGATGGGCCCCTTGACATCCATCCAGGCGCGATCACTTTCGCGGTACTCATTGGATAGAAACGCATCCGCGCGTTTTTCGAGGAAGGCTCGAAGCGTCGGCTCGTTCGTCAAAGAAGCCGCTCGTCGAAGCGCTTGGGCCGCCGGTCCGAGCTTGTCCGCATAGGCTTTCGAATAAGGTAAGGCTTCGAGCGCCCCGTCGTGACGCCGAATCACCGTAAAGTATCCCAGAAAATCGTCTTTCTGATCGGGATGGGCCTTCACGAACGCTTCGAACTCATCTTTGGTCATGTCCGCGGGATGAAAAGCGCCTCCTGGCAAACGAGCTTTCGTACCCACGAAGGGCTCGTCGTGGTTCAACGTATCCCACGGTCCAGCCATCACGTCGAAGTACGCCAACGCCGTGGGGTGAGAGAGGAGTTGAGATCGAATCGATGGAATCTGCGGATCGATCTGGTCCATGAATAACTCGTGCATCATGCGAGATGCGTCGACGAGAGCCGCAAGCACCTTCTTGTCATCGCTGGAGATCGTGGAGTCATCGAAGTCCATGACGACGGTAGCGAATTTCGCGAGCCGAGCATCGATGTCCGGCGCGATGGTCAACGCGGGTGGTTCCGGGGGCAACGGCGGTGGGGGTTGTTGTTGTTTTTCGGGCATCATGGGCGCAGGAGGAACGCTGGGTTGTGGAGATGGGCCGCCACAAGCGGCTATCACGAGAGAAAGAACGGGAAGAAAACGTCGCATCGGGTTTCCTTATGGGTTGGAAAGGTTGCGAGGTAGGGACCTTCGCACGGGGCAAAGGTCCTCGATGATCACGCCAGATCGGCCAGGACTTTCTTGTAAAAGTCCCAGAACTTCACCACGGTGGAGATTTTTACTTTTTCACCGGGGGCATGCACCCCTTGAAGCTCCGGACCAAACGAGATCATATCGGCGTCGCTGCCGATCTTTTCGCCGATGATGCCGCACTCGAGCCCCGCGTGGATGGCAGCCACTTTCGGTTCTTTTCCAAACAATTGCTTGTAAACACGTTGGCAGACCCCAAGCAGTTTCGAGTCCATATTCGGCTGCCACGCCGGATACGCGCCCACCTCCGTATATACACCGCCCGCCAAGGCCACCACGGCTTTTGCCTCGTCCAGCACACCACGGAGCGCCGATGCTACACTCGATCGACTCGATGTCGTGATCGCTATCTTGTCGCCGTCGGTGCTCGCGATGGCAAGATTGCTCGATGTTTCCACCAAACCCGCGATGTCACGGCTCATGGCAGATACTCCATCGGGTAAAGCCGTGAGCATGGCCACCAGCCGTCGTGATGCCTCCGCGCTGGCCACCTTCTTCACCTCTGCCTTATCAGCTCGGATGGTAAGCCCGCCATCGATCGTCTTGAATTCCGTAAGGATATACGCTTGCTCCTCGGCCGCGATCGTCTTGGCAGACTCGACGAAATGCGAAGGAATCGCCACCACCGCCGTAGCTTCCCGAGGAATCGCATTGTGCTTGTTACCACCATCGATGGATTCGATGAATACATCGTGTTGGTCGAGCCAGCGACCCAGCACCCGGCAAAGCACCTTGATGGAGTTGGCTCGGTTGTCGATGATGTTCAGACCGCTGTGGCCCCCCTTCAAGCCGGTCACTTCGAGCTTCATGCCGACGTAGCCCGAAGGAAGCGAAACGCGAGGCAGATCGAATTGGATTTCCGAGGTGCATCCTCCCGCGCATCCGACGAACAACACGCCATCTTCCTCGGAATCGAGGTTGAGCATGATTTTGCCCTTCAAGATGGAACCATCCAGGTTCGTGGCGCCCGTCAACCCCGTTTCCTCATCAATCGTAAACAACAATTCGAGAGGCCCATGCACGACATCCGGATCGTCGGCCGCTGCCATGGCCGCCGCTATACCAATGCCGTTGTCGGCCCCCAGAGTCGTCTTATCCGCCACCACCCAATCGCCGTCCACGCGGCAAGCAATGGGGTCCTTCGTAAAATCGAATTCGAAGTCGCTGTCTTTCTCGGGAACCATGTCCAAGTGGCCTTGGATAATGACGACGCTCGCGTTTTCGTGACCTTGGGTACCCGGCACACGCACGCAAACATTGCCGACTTCATCCTCCACCCACTCGAATTTTCGACGTTCAGCCCACGCTTTGACGTGGGTGCGAATGGCCTCCTCATGCCGTGAAGGACGTGGAATCTGGCGAATTTGATCGAAATGTTGCCACAGATGCTTGGGTTCGAGGTTCGCAAGCGGACTGGTCATAATGCCTCCTGAAAACCGGCGCCGACCGGTAAGCCTCGCCGGATGAGATCGTGTGGGGTCAATCGCACCGTAAGACGCGCGATGCAAGCCTAGAACTCCCACGGCAATGTCCAGCCCTGGTAATGGTTCGATTTTTCAAGCCAATGACTCGTACGAACGCTTCGCCCCTCACGCTTGGTCGTTGCCCTCGTCATCGTCTTCGTCGTGACCGAAATCATGCCCTTCATCACGCACTCGCCGCTGCACGATCGAGGAACGGCGCCCGTACGCGATGGAATGCACCGATTTGACTTCGCGCAGGCGAGTCAAAAGGTCGAGGACCTGTTGTTGGGTATCGGCGAGCAAGGTGAGTTCCACGACATCGAGATCGCTGCCCCGCGCATGGTCGAATTGCAGGGAACGAAGGCGAACGGGAGTCTCGGCGGTGGCGAAATGAATGCCTTCCAACGCGTCGACACCATGGTCTACGGTAAGTAAAATTCTGTGTTGTTTCGCGTACTTAGCGAATATTTTCCGTTCGATGGGTTTCAGGCCCGCTTGTACGAGAAGCATGAACGCCGTTCCTACCAACGCGGCCACGTACAAACCGCCTCCCGCGGCTAGTCCCACGCCAGCCACCGCCCATACCGTGGCAGCGGTTGTCAAACCTCGCACCGTATTGTCTCGAAAGATGATGACCCCCGCACCGAGAAAACCGACACCGCTCACGACTTGTGCGGCGATTCGGCTCGGGTCCAGCGAACCCGAGGAGCCCGCGGGAGGCAGCGGAAATCCGTAGGTGGATACGATCATCGCCAATGCCGCGCCCACGGATACGAGAGCATGGGTGCGCAATCCTGCCGCCCGATCCCGCCTTTCACGCTCGAAACCGATGGCACCGCCCAGAATCGTGGCCGCCGCCAAACGAAGGGTCACCTCCCAATAGGCCAACTCGCCCCAATCGGCGCTCGTGGCCCACGTTGTTGTTCGTAACCAATCGAAAAAAAAGTCCATTGCGCTGATAACATCCTATTTCACGATTCCAGCCCAAGCGCCAAGGGTTTTTGGTGAGAAGGTACGATCTTTCCCACCCTTGGATTGGCCATTGCTCGTTGTCCGAGCCTATCGAGCCGCTTTGCAGCAACGAAAACCCGTTTGCGCGCCGGCATAGGTCTCGTTATGGGAAGAGGTGGCGGCGCGGCAGCGGTTTCGGCCCATTAGCCACCAGCCTCCTCGCAAAATCGAGCGATTCGGCGGTTTGTTACCCGGTCGTTGCGTCCATTCGTCCACATTGCCTACGAGGTTGAATACACCGAAGGGACTTTTGCATCCCGGCAGGGAATCGGCGGCAACCCGCTGGTCGAATAGCTCATTGCCTCGCACGAATAAGTTACTTTTATCGTGATTGCAGCGAGCGCCGTCGCGCACATACCCATACGGATAGGGCCATGCCTCCGGTCCTTCGCAAGCGAATTCCCATTCCTGTTCGAAGCACATCCTTTTATCCATCTTGCGGCATAAGTATTCCGCCTCGGGAAATGCAACGTTCACAAGCGGGAGCCGTTCGCCCGGAGAAGTAAATTCGTAGCGGTCGATGCAAAACCGCATCTGGCGTCGCGGCCCTTTGCATACCGTCTTTTCGAATTGTCCGCAGGCTCGCTCCGGCATTCCCGCAGGGTCGATGAAGCCCTGGCAGACCTGTTCGACGACGGCACAACGCTCGCCTTGCACCAATACCATATCGACGGGGCACGGGGCTTTTCTCGACTCATAGGGCGGAGGGGAAACGTGGGGCAAAAAGCCAAAGGCGTTGTGAAAGGAACGGGGCTCGTCGCGACGGGTCGATCGGGCGGGGGGTTGAACGGCAGGTGGATTCACGGATTCGGAAGCGGGGGGG
>Ga0255347_1002676_pt1 | contig 24663 bp, 15 predicted proteins | sample wastewater_treat_2_FD_192479 | JGI IMG/M metagenome (GOLD analysis project Ga0255347, IMG submission 192479) | Wastewater microbial communities from Lulu Island WWTP, Vancouver, Canada - plant24 | ecosystem: Engineered > WWTP > Wastewater > Unclassified | place: Canada: Vancouver, British...
CAACGATAACTGTTTTCGTGCCCCTGCGAAAAAACGACGCCGAGCAATTTCTTTCCCCGGAATTCCGGCTCGGACATCACCGAATGGACGAGCGGGATGAGCAGCTTGTCCGCAACCTCCTTGTTGAACCGCCGATCCGACTTGCATTCGTTCAGACTGAATACAAAACCGTCCACGTGCCGGAGAACCTCGCGGATGCGTTCCCTTGCCATGTTCAACAGTTCAGCATCTAAGCGATCAGCGCAATACTCCTGAAAAGGCACATGGTGGGAATAGATGTAGGAATAGGGCGCAAGCGCGACCTTTTCCGCAAACCCCTTTTCCCCGAGCTTGACTTTGAGCGTTCGGTGAAATGCCATCTTTTCGACACCCATCTCCGGGTATTGAGTGATCACCACCCTGCCGTTGATCCTGAACGCGTTCGGCGCAGCCACTGCCCTTTCGCAAAACTCGACCCCTGTCTCGCCTTTTAAAACCCCGCCGCTCATTTCTGGAAGGATCGTGAACTCGCCGCCCGGCATGATACTCGCCACATAAGCTTCGTCACGGCCGCGGGTCAACGGAAAGAACGCAAAACCATCGAGCTTGGAGAGTTTGCCGATTTCGACCTGCTTGCGCCAAGATGCCAAGTTGAGCCATTTGCCCTTCTGGTTTTCCATGGCATAAGTTGAGTCCTGATAAAGCGGACGCTCGTACCAGTTGTGCAGGAAATCCGTCCGCTGGAGGCCATACTTGAGCTGGGTACGCACAAAAACATGCGTCCGCCCGGAAACGGGACGATACGCCTTGCCAGACTCGGCCAGCTCCGCAAGAAGTGACCGGGCTTCCGGCGTCATGCTAAGAAGCCGCGGCTTCAGCACCACAGATTCCGGCACCGGCAAGCCCCGGTCGGCAGGACGGTGCTTGACCGCCAGATTTTTGATCTTGCCTTTGAAAAACGGCTTCGCACTGACGCCGCCGATTGAAAAGACCGTGGGATGACGCCCCGGATGACAACACGCGCGCCTCGCGACCTTGCCATTCACAACCGCCGTTAACGAATGGACATCGTTGGAAATGACCACATTCGTCCATCGTCCTGATGGAAGTTCCAGCCCGGTATTGAATCTCGTGTGTTCAAACCTGAGCCCCATGAAATCCAGCACAAGTCGGCCATGCTCATTGCGCGTCACGAAGGCGAGTGAACCGCCGCCCTCGCCGTAGGCACCGGCGAACACCTCCTGCTGGCCGTCCCGTTCAGGAAAGACATCCAAAGAAAGCGTGTAGGCGCCGAACTGCGGCAGGGTCTCGTGCGGAAACCCCGCATAATCATCCTCGCCGTCAAAAACAAGCGCCCATTCGCCATGCTCAAGCCGTTCACGCCGGGGATGAGTATCGCTCCCGGCCTTGCCGGTTTTGCGGTTGTCAATCGCGCCCATGGTGGCGGGACCACGGTTGATGAGATTGATCGGACTGTGCTCCGCACCCGCCATGCCGAAGAAACGACGCTCGCCAGATAAGGGGATGAGCGCATCACCGGCCACAGGAGAAAAATCCCATTTCAGATCCGGATAACGGGCTGCCGGGCTCTCTTCGTCGACAACCGGACGAGACCGCCAGAGCTTGCCGCTTTCAGTGACAACCGTGAGATCATATATCGAGCTGAGACGCGTCTTGTCCGGACGGATTGTGAACGCGCATTTTTTCTCTCCGAGCGGCGGCGGGAAAAAGGCCTGACGGTTGAAACGCGCAACAGAAAACTCGACACCGTCCTTGCCGCCGATCCCGTACGCGCCCTTCGCAAATGCCACATCAAGCGGAATCTCGCCCTGAAATATTTCCGGAACATTAATTTCAAGTTTTACTCCGTCAAGCTTGGCTTTCGGCACCCTGAGATACATAGGCGCCGAGAATACCGACAAGGATCCGAAGCGCGCCGTCTCGTTTGTCTGGATGGCACTGAACGACCCCATCAGCCATTCCGCTTCCGGAATCCCGGCAACCCGAAGCGTCCACTCCTGCCCCGAGCTGCGGTGACACGACTGCCACTTGACGCCGGAAATCGCGAAAACCGCCGATGCGTCTGTCTCGCGGAAACGGCTCTCTTTGCCGACCTGACCATGGATGTATTCGACGATACCGTTCTCAGACACCATCGCATACTTGATCGGTTCATCACATCTGATCTTCGCCTCAAGATGTTCACTCTTGAATGCGAAAGCGCACTCCGGCACCTTGGCAAGGTCGCGAATCGGCTGACGGAAGGTTTTCACCGACCAGCTTTCAGCCGGCGCCACATTCACCGGCGGCAGCCCGGCGGTGATTTCGCCCGACCGCCCATCCTCGGCTTTCCATGCCAGCTTGACCGACAGCGCACGTGCCACCGCGCCGTCCAGCAAAAGCGAAAAACGGACATCTTCAAGTTTTTCGGCATCCAACACCTTTTCAGAAAAAGCGCGAACCATCTTGCCGTTCTCATCAGAAAGCGAGATCGTTACAGTCAACCTGCCTTTCCATACCCCGTCCGGCACGTTGAGCACTTCGACGAAGAAAACCTCGCCGGGGGCGATGCTCTTGCGGTAGGAAAGGACAAGACAGGGAAGCGACGTGTCATCACCCTCGAACGGTCGGGCTCCGAGACCGCGAAGGTTGTCTGTAAAATTCCGGATGATCCGCTTGGTAGCGAAAGAGTTGCACAGAGTCGGCAAAAAGGACGTGTTCTCATTCCATTCGTCCCACTCGAAGAGGTTGATGAGATCCGCCTTCGCATCCATCGCGCACTTGAGCATCTTGCGGAGTGTGCGCGTGCCGTCGTGCGACAGCGTGTAACCGCGCGTATAGGCGTTCTCGTGCCCGTTCATCACATTCACTGCAAGGAGCTTCTTGCCGCCGAACTCCGGCTCGGCCATGGTCTCGCGCATGATTTTAAGGATCGCAGCAAAATAAGCCTCGTCGAAAACGCGCACGTCGTTTTCGATCCGTGTCATTTGCAATCCTTCATCCGTCTGCAACCCATCTGACACCCACAAGTATCCGCGCAGGTACTCCTTCATTTCAGCGATCTGTTCCGGATCGATCCGGCCCTTATCGCGAAATGAAGCGCGATAGCGGAAATGCGCGATTCGCGCGACGGACTGGAAATAGACGAAGCTGTCGCCGAACTTAGTACGCAACTCCCCGATACGCTTGGCGACACAGACCGGATCAGGCGCGTCAAAATCCCAATAACTGAGCAGCACGATCTTTCCGCCGATGCGCACAGAATCAGGGTTCGCCAGCGCCTGGCGGATATTCTCTTCCTCACGTTCTGCTGCGACACCACAACGCAACCCGAGGATCGGGACAGTCGCAAAACCTTTTAACGGACTCCGCGACGCAGCGAGTCCGGCAGAGGGACGCGACGCCGGAAAATAAGAAAAGCCGTCCAAGCCGTATGCCTTCGCCTCACGCTGATAAGCCTCGAAATCAGCCTGCGAGAAACGTCCGTTCTCATACATCGTTTCCCGCGATGTTCCGTAATCGAACAACAAGGGTAGATCAACATAACGCCCCAAGAATCCGCCATGCTGCTCGCGGACGGGATAGAACTGGGTTTCGGCCAGCACAAGCGGCCTGTCACGCACGACTGCGACCGGTTCCGCAGTTGAAGCGACAAGCGCCAGAAGCACTGCGGACAGCCCCACCATAGTCACATTCATCGAAATCCCCCATATATTGGCCGCCGGAACGCATGTTTGAGCGCCGACGACGCTGTTGTTAGTGCCGTCACTGATACTAATGATGCGGGCAAAGCCCGCAACCCAATTAGTTAATTAGTGCATTAGTTTTTTCATGACAACCCATTCTCCTTCGTGCCTTTCGTATCGTCGTATGAGAAACAACTTGTTTTCTATCATGCTTGTTGAGCCGCAAGGCACTAAAACATCGGTAAGATAGATTTATACCATTCCAAACAGTCTAATGTCTAACCGTAACTACCCGCATTCAGAAAAAGAAGCAGCACGATATCCCCCTAATCGTGGTTGATAGTTAACAATTAGCACCGCACCTGCATGGGGCGCGACGCAGTGGCGTAAGGTGTACCGCATCTACCACATGTTTCAATTCACGCGCCCCGCGTGGGGCGCGACCCTGACGGCGATCGCGATGCACTCGATGTGCGAGTTTCAATTCACGCGCCCCGCGTGGGGCGCGACACCCGCTTCGCCGCCAACGGCCTCCTCCTCGACGTTTCAATTCACGCGCCCCGCGTGGGGCGCGACTCAGTGTCACGTTCGTCATTCCTGCGGCATCCAAGTTTCAATTCACGCGCCCCGCGTGGGGCGCGACCCGCTGCAGAACCCTCTGCAAAAGCTGAAACAGTTTCAATTCACGCGCCCCGCATGGGGCGCGACGTGATGTCGTTGCCGAAGTCAAGCGCATGTACCCGTTTCAATTCACGCGCCCCGCATGGGGCGCGACCATTTGGTCTGCCGTTTTTGTATTTCGTTGCGCGTTTCAATTCACGCGCCCCGCATGGGGCGCGACGCCGGAATCATATCCCAAATTTGGCGGCGCAATGTTTCAATTCACGCGCCCCGCATGGGGCGCGACGACCTCCGTGTCCGAACCCTCCCGCGGCGGCGTGTTTCAATTCACGCGCCCCGCATGGGGCGCGACTGCCGCAATCGAAGATGCTCTCACCGACCGCCTTGTTTCAATTCACGCGCCCCGCATGGGGCGCGACCACACGCCCGAGCCCGTTTTTTCCGCACAGGAAGTTTCAATTCACGCGCCCCGCATGGGGCGCGACGGAGCGGAAGAGGCGGCTGAACAAATACAAGAAGTTTCAATTCACGCGCCCCGCATGGGGCGCGACCTCGTGTCGCCGTCCCGCCGCCACACGGAGCAGGTTTCAATTCACGCGCCCCGCATGGGGCGCGACCTATGCTCCATGCCGTCGGGTACCGCCCCGACGTTTCAATTCACGCGCCCCGCATGGGGCGCGACTCGCCGCGCACACCAACGAAGCCGCCGTCCACCTGTTTCAATTCACGCGCCCCGCATGGGGCGCGACAATTGCAAACTGATAATCCCGGTGTGAACGGTTCGTTTCAATTCACGCGCCCCGCATGGGGCGCGACAAGCGGTACTGCATGGCCACGACTGGCGCGTATGTTTCAATTCACGCGCCCCGCATGGGGCGCGACCTCCGGCTTCACCCACAAATCACGCGGCGTCCTGTTTCAATTCACGCGCCCCGCATGGGGCGCGACGGCTCATAATTGAAGGCCGTGATTGTCCCCGTAGTTTCAATTCACGCGCCCCGCATGGGGCGCGACGGCGGCGGCGGCCATGCCGCGCAGCGACGCGGTGTTTCAATTCACGCGCCCCGCATGGGGCGCGACGAGCGGCGGCGCGATCCTGAGCGCTCCGGGCGTGTTTCAATTCACGCGCCCCGCATGGGGCGCGACCCAAGGTCGCGATCACCGACGGCTCCGACATCGAGTTTCAATTCACGCGCCCCGCATGGGGCGCGACCAAACACCGTCCCCGGAGGCGGCGCCAATTGTTCAGTTTCAATTCACGCGCCCCGCATGGGGCGCGACTTTCATACAACCCTCATTAGTTAAAAGTTAATACGTTTCAATTCACGCGCCCCGCATGGGGCGCGACATACAACTTGCGCTAACGAGGACGTATATTAGTTGTTTCAATTCACGCGCCCCGCATGGGGCGCGACGTAGATTTATAAATGTTCTGACAAAGACCACGGAGTTTCAATTCACGCGCCCCGCATGGGGCGCGACAAGGTGAAACCGCAAGAACAGAATCGGAAACAGTGTTTCAATTCACGCGCCCCGCATGGGGCGCGACCCGGACGCGCTCAGCGTGATCTCGACCGGCGGGTTTCAATTCACGCGCCCCGCATGGGGCGCGACTTCCTCTCGGCCTTCTCCCTCGCCAGCGCCTTGTTTCAATTCACGCGCCCCGCATGGGGCGCGACCTGACGAACTGCGTCTACCGGCGGATGGAGGTGTTTCAATTCACGCGCCCCGCATGGGGCGCGACGGGGCGCAATCTGCGCCCCAGTCAGCCGCGTGGGTTTCAATTCACGCGCCCCGCATGGGGCGCGACTCAAATTTTCAGGCGCTGGCACTTCTTCGCGAAGTTTCAATTCACGCGCCCCGCATGGGGCGCGACGCCGCGAGCGCAAGCGCGGCCGCCACGCGCTATTGTTTCAATTCACGCGCCCCGCATGGGGCGCGACCAGACCGCTTAAAGCGGAAGCGGAACCGGAAGCGTTTCAATTCACGCGCCCCGCATGGGGCGCGACCGCCCAACGCGCCGCCCTCATCAACCAGCTCGAAGTTTCAATTCACGCGCCCCGCATGGGGCGCGACAAACCCCGCCGAGGCTTGCGAGCGTTCACAGGCGGTTTCAATTCACGCGCCCCGCATGGGGCGCGACACGTGACGTCCGCTTACCCGAACAACGGGATGGTGTTTCAATTCACGCGCCCCGCATGGGGCGCGACACCGGTCTCAAACTCATATCCCGATCAATATGGGTTTCAATTCACGCGCCCCGCATGGGGCGCGACATGAGGTGCAGGCACTGATCGCCGATGCTGCTGGTTTCAATTCACGCGCCCCGCATGGGGCGCGACCGGGCCGATCGAACATTTAGAAACTGAAAAGCTGTTTCAATTCACGCGCCCCGCATGGGGCGCGACTGTAAAACCGCGTGCGCGTGGCGTTAGCCACGATGTTTCAATTCACGCGCCCCGCATGGGGCGCGACTCGAACGCGTGACGTCCTTGCCCTGGCCTAACGTTTCAATTCACGCGCCCCGCATGGGGCGCGACGGGTCAGCAAAGTTGCGCGGCGGCGCGTCATGTTGTTTCAATTCACGCGCCCCGCATGGGGCGCGACACAGGGCGAAGAGGAAAAAGCCGGCGGAAACAGGTTTCAATTCACGCGCCCCGCATGGGGCGCGACCTTGTGCCCGCCGGCCTCGTCCACCGGGATTTTGTTTCAATTCACGCGCCCCGCATGGGGCGCGACCCTGACGGCGATCGCGATGCACTCGATGTGTGAGTTTCAATTCACGCGCCCCGCATGGGGCGCGACCCCCGCGCGCGCGTTTTTTTGCCGGACAATGTGGTTTCAATTCACGCGCCCCGCATGGGGCGCGACGAGAAATCCGCTGACGCGCCGACACCTGCGCCGTTTCAATTCACGCGCCCCGCATGGGGCGCGACCAGTGATCGAGGCGAACACGAAAATCATTGCTGAGTTTCAATTCACGCGCCCCGCATGGGGCGCGACTCGCTGTTGCAGCAATAGCTCAAGCAACAGCAGTTTCAATTCACGCGCCCCGCATGGGGCGCGACCATATTTGATGCGGGTGGTAACCGCACCCAGGTGTTTCAATTCACGCGCCCCGCATGGGGCGCGACCGGTGGGAGGGCGCGCGATACCTGCAGATGGTGTTTCAATTCACGCGCCCCGCATGGGGCGCGACGGCATGAGTCCGGAAGAAGCCGCGCTTCGCAGAGTTTCAATTCACGCGCCCCGCATGGGGCGCGACAAAGAACATGGCGGATTTCAAAATCACGGAAGAGTTTCAATTCACGCGCCCCGCATGGGGCGCGACGCGGACGGTCGAGTCATTACGGTTCGCCGTCGTTGTTTCAATTCACGCGCCCCGCATGGGGCGCGACTTACTGCCCGCACCACCAATGGCGATTCGTCTTTGTTTCAATTCACGCGCCCCGCATGGGGCGCGACTGTAAGCGGCCCGCGCCGGCCCGGTTCCGCAGCGGGTTTCAATTCACGCGCCCCGCATGGGGCGCGACATAGCACTCCATGCGCCCCGCCGTCCCCGCCCGGTTTCAATTCACGCGCCCCGCATGGGGCGCGACAACTTGCGTTGCCGCGTCTCCCAATCCGAATGTGTTTCAATTCACGCGCCCCGCATGGGGCGCGACAATCGGTTGCCGTCAATACCAAGTTTTTGACGCGTTTCAATTCACGCGCCCCGCATGGGGCGCGACGCAACGCGCCACGGTGCCGCTCGGGGCAATCTCTGTTTCAATTCACGCGCCCCGCATGGGGCGCGACACCGCGCCCCAGTATACCTCTGGATCGCGCTCGTTTCAATTCACGCGCCCCGCATGGGGCGCGACTCACGGATTTAATGCCTGCGCAAGCGACTATGCGTTTCAATTCACGCGCCCCGCATGGGGCGCGACCCGCGCCGATTTCAATTCGGCCACAATCGCGGCGTTTCAATTCACGCGCCCCGCATGGGGCGCGACATCCTCTTTCTTTCGTTTTTGTTACTACGTCGTGTTTCAATTCACGCGCCCCGCATGGGGCGCGACCACGCCTGATCGTCAGGACGTGGTCGCCCCTGCGTTTCAATTCACGCGCCCCGCATGGGGCGCGACGAAGGCAACGCCGCTGCATTGCGTCTCAAAGAAGTTTCAATTCACGCGCCCCGCATGGGGCGCGACCTCATTTTTGGTACTCCTTCGTTTTGTGCGTGTTTCAATTCACGCGCCCCGCATGGGGCGCGACGCCTAAACCTTTCGCTAGCACAGCGCACCTATGGTTTCAATTCACGCGCCCCGCATGGGGCGCGACGCGTGGTAACGGGGGTTTCATGTATTCTGGTTGGTGTTTCAATTCACGCGCCCCGCATGGGGCGCGACATCAGCGAGGGGCGTGACGGAACGGTAACGCTCGTTTCAATTCACGCGCCCCGCATGGGGCGCGACGCGTGGTAACGGTGTTTTTTGGTTCAAGTTGGTGTTTCAATTCACGCGCCCCGCATGGGGCGCGACGCAAGTTCGCTTTTCAACTCTTTTGAGAAATGAGTTTCAATTCACGCGCCCCGCATGGGGCGCGACGTGCATGGAAGCGAAAGAGAAGGAAGTAAAGGCGTTTCAATTCACGCGCCCCGCATGGGGCGCGACAGGTGACCTCCGTGGTCACCAACCAGAATACATGAGTTTCAATTCACGCGCCCCGCATGGGGCGCGACCCCTCGCCGCGGTCGCGACCGCCGCAAACCGGTTGTTTCAATTCACGCGCCCCGCATGGGGCGCGACCCACCCGGCGGGAGTATCCTGTTACTACGTAGTGTTTCAATTCACGCGCCCCGCATGGGGCGCGACCGCTGCGGAAAATGGTAACTTTGCCGTGGCTGAGTTTCAATTCACGCGCCCCGCATGGGGCGCGACATATTAGTCTGTCTCCGTCAGTCTTACATTGTAGTTTCAATTCACGCGCCCCGCATGGGGCGCGACCCGCAGCAGTGGATTGTTTGACGCTCTCCAGTATGGGTTTCAATTCACGCGCCCCGCATGGGGCGCGACGTGCTTGGCGACCCGGTCAACCTCCGCCCGTGGGTTTCAATTCACGCGCCCCGCATGGGGCGCGACGGCGCGGCATTGCGCAGGGCGTCGGCAAATGCACGGTTTCAATTCACGCGCCCCGCATGGGGCGCGACTTTTTTTTGTTACCATATGGTAACGGGGTTTCTGTTTCAATTCACGCGCCCCGCATGGGGCGCGACAGCCAAAACCTGTCTAAGCTTTCCCAGAATGATGTTTCAATTCACGCGCCCCGCATGGGGCGCGACCCTTGCGCTTGGCCTTTACGGCGGTGACCGCCGCGTTTCAATTCACGCGCCCCGCATGGGGCGCGACTGTATGGCGCAATCTATCCGCAATTAGGATAGGTTTCAATTCACGCGCCCCGCATGGGGCGCGACTCGGGGTGCCCCGTCGCCGGAGCAACCACGTCCTGTTTCAATTCACGCGCCCCGCATGGGGCGCGACGGCGCTGCGAAAAACCGGCTTCCGTTGCGGGACCGGTTTCAATTCACGCGCCCCGCATGGGGCGCGACACGGCCACCACGGCCACCGACACGGGCAAGGCGGTTTCAATTCACGCGCCCCGCATGGGGCGCGACCGTGGTAACGGGTTTTTTTGTTTCTAGTCGGTGTTTCAATTCACGCGCCCCGCATGGGGCGCGACTGGAGATTACATCACCCGTTCACAACGCCGCTAAGTTTCAATTCACGCGCCCCGCATGGGGCGCGACTTTTCGTTGCCCGATCTAAATCGCTGCAAGCCTAGTTTCAATTCACGCGCCCCGCATGGGGCGCGACCTTCAATTCGGCTTTCAGTTCGACACTGAATTGAGTTTCAATTCACGCGCCCCGCATGGGGCGCGACGCTGGCATTTTGATGTTAAGGTGACCTCCGTGGTGTTTCAATTCACGCGCCCCGCATGGGGCGCGACCCCTTCCGCTGTCTTTCAATTGCTTTTTCAGTTCGTTTCAATTCACGCGCCCCGCATGGGGCGCGACTGTTGTGAAGGAAGGGCATTTCCGACGGAGGCAGGTTTCAATTCACGCGCCCCGCATGGGGCGCGACGTCAGATGACAGAACAAAACAGAAAGAAGGCAGTGGTTTCAATTCACGCGCCCCGCATGGGGCGCGACGTTCACAACGCCGCTAAAAAACTTTCGCCGCAATAGTTTCAATTCACGCGCCCCGCATGGGGCGCGACGCGCGCTTGAGAGCGCGATCAACGCGGCTAAAGTTTCAATTCACGCGCCCCGCATGGGGCGCGACGGAGAGGGTGCCCTCGATGTTCGCCAGCGCCTCGTTTCAATTCACGCGCCCCGCATGGGGCGCGACTGCCTGTTTTTCACGTCTTGTCTATGCGACCATGTTTCAATTCACGCGCCCCGCATGGGGCGCGACTCGGTACTACTCACCCTTGTCATCAGGCTTTCAGTTTCAATTCACGCGCCCCGCATGGGGCGCGACCTTTGTTTTTTGTTACTACGTGGTAACAGGTAGTTTCAGTTCACGCGCCCCGCATGGGGCGCGACGGTTAGGAGTCGGACTGGCAGCGATGTCAGTTGGTTTCAATTCACGCGCCCCGCATGGGGCGCGACCAGAAAGAGAGAAAACATGATCAAGTTGTATAGTTTCAATTCACGCGCCCCGCATGGGGCGCGACATCGCACGCCAGCTCGTGCCCGTCCAAGCGACAAGTTTCAATTCACGCGCCCCGCATGGGGCGCGACGATTGCGCGACGGTCAGATAAAATGCGGATGTAAGTTTCAATTCACGCGCCCCGCATGGGGCGCGACAGGTTGACAATCGCCCTGTGTCGCTGATTAGTGGTTTCAATTCACGCGCCCCGCATGGGGCGCGACCCTTTTTTGTCGCGTGACCTCGGTGGTCAGGTAGTTTCAATTCACGCGCCCCGCATGGGGCGCGACGTACAGTAAAGTTTACCTTTTCAAAACAGTTGAAGTTTCAATTCACGCGCCCCGCATGGGGCGCGACATGCATCATCCAGATCGATCAACTCGCCGGCCATGTTTCAATTCACGCGCCCCGCATGGGGCGCGACCCCTCCAAGCCCCCCCATTGTCAACTGGCATGTGGTTTCAATTCACGCGCCCCGCATGGGGCGCGACTCGCCCCGCCTGCCCCGCCCAGTCGCGCGCGCGAGTTTCAATTCACGCGCCCCGCATGGGGCGCGACCCGCGCCGTTTAGCGCGTCGATTGTTGCTTGTGAAGTTTCAATTCACGCGCCCCGCATGGGGCGCGACAGAGAAACCCCGAAACCTTGAATATGGTAATGGTTTCAATTCACGCGCCCCGCATGGGGCGCGACGGTATGGCGGGTTAACCATCTTCACCGGGCGGGTTTCAATTCACGCGCCCCGCATGGGGCGCGACAATGCTTGGGCAGACAAATGGCTTTCTGGCGAAGTTTCAATTCACGCGCCCCGCATGGGGCGCGACGACTAAGGGTTGACGACCCACGCATAGTCGAAGAGGTTTCAATTCACGCGCCCCGCATGGGGCGCGACCGGGGCCTACTGTCTCAACGGGCGCCCGGCGGAGTTTCAATTCACGCGCCCCGCATGGGGCGCGACATAACGTCGGCGGCGGCATACTGCCGCGTGTAGGTTTCAATTCACGCGCCCCGCATGGGGCGCGACATGAGATCCTGCACGGTACAACCCATGTGGTTCTGTTTCAATTCACGCGCCCCGCATGGGGCGCGACAGCCCACCGGCGGGCGCGGTTTGTTGTTAGTTAGGTTTCAATTCACGCGCCCCGCATGGGGCGCGACGTCGAAAGCGACGAGGTTCTTTTCGCGGAGAGAGTTTCAATTCACGCGCCCCGCATGGGGCGCGACATATCTCGGTGTTGAGCAGCGCCAAGAAGAAAGGTTTCAATTCACGCGCCCCGCATGGGGCGCGACGCACGGCGCAGGAGTATGTGGCCTGCTTCGCCGTTTCAATTCACGCGCCCCGCATGGGGCGCGACCAATGGAAAAATAGTTGATTACCTCACTGCTGAAGTTTCAATTCACGCGCCCCGCATGGGGCGCGACCTTCCATCGGTCGGCGGCGGGCACCTGGGCGAGATTGTTTCAATTCACGCGCCCCGCATGGGGCGCGACCACCCGGAGAAGCTCGAAGCCAAGCGCGCCAAGGTTTCAATTCACGCGCCCCGCATGGGGCGCGACGAGGGCGCAAGCGTGGAATTATTAAACGTATGCGTTTCAATTCACGCGCCCCGCATGGGGCGCGACACCTCCAAGCCCCTCGCATTGTCAACCTGCCTGTGTTTCAATTCACGCGCCCCGCATGGGGCGCGACCCGCCTGTTTCAGTCGATGGGTGTGCTTCCCAAGTTTCAATTCACGCGCCCCGCATGGGGCGCGACGGCGGGGAAGAATGGATCGTCGCAGACATCTGCGTTTCAATTCACGCGCCCCGCATGGGGCGCGACACTCTCCCCTCACTCTCCCCTCAACCCCCATGTGTTTCAATTCACGCGCCCCGCATGGGGCGCGACGCCACGATAGCCGCTACGCAAGCCCCGCGAAAGTTTCAATTCACGCGCCCCGCATGGGGCGCGACGGCGCAGGCTACGGCAGATGCCGCGGTGGCTGTGTTTCAATTCACGCGCCCCGCATGGGGCGCGACAAGGAGTATCTGGACTTCTGCATCCAGAACGCTGGGTTTCAATTCACGCGCCCCGCATGGGGCGCGACCGGAATGGACGGATGTGTCGCTCGACAATGGCTCGTTTCAATTCACGCGCCCCGCATGGGGCGCGACCAAGCTGGCCGATGACGCCTCCGGTTTCAACCGGGTTTCAATTCACGCGCCCCGCATGGGGCGCGACCAAAAACGCCAGACCAAATGGAGGCGTACGCGATGTTTCAATTCACGCGCCCCGCATGGGGCGCGACCAATGCTGGATTGGGAATGAGTTTTGGTAAACAGGTTTCAATTCACGCGCCCCGCATGGGGCGCGACCTGTTGACGGCGGCTACACGTTCGCGGCGGCTACGTTTCAATTCACGCGCCCCGCATGGGGCGCGACTTGCCAGCCGGGAGCGGGCAATCAGAATTTGTAGTGTTTCAATTCACGCGCCCCGCATGGGGCGCGACCAGTTCTTCGGTTGGCCCCCCGCTTCGCAGATCGTTTCAATTCACGCGCCCCGCATGGGGCGCGACCCGGACGTACCGGGCGAGCACACACTGTGCTTGTTTCAATTCACGCGCCCCGCATGGGGCGCGACACTACGTCGTAACAGGTTTTTGTTACTACGTCGTGTTTCAATTCACGCGCCCCGCATGGGGCGCGACTCGGGTGTTGCGTCGATCTCAAAGGGCGCGACATGTTTCAATTCACGCGCCCCGCATGGGGCGCGACTTCAACATCGTGAAGATTTACCGCCAGGCAAGGGAAGTTTCAATTCACGCGCCCCGCATGGGGCGCGACCCGGCTCCACGACGCAGGTGTTTCCCGTGATCGTTTCAATTCACGCGCCCCGCATGGGGCGCGACGGCAGACGGCAAGAATGCCGGACACCCCGAAAGTTTCAATTCACGCGCCCCGCATGGGGCGCGACACGGCGGCCGGCCCTCGCATTGTCAACCTGCCTGTGTTTCAATTCACGCGCCCCGCATGGGGCGCGACGTCGGAAAAGGGCAAGCTCTTGATCGAGACGCAGTTTCAATTCACGCGCCCCGCATGGGGCGCGACTGATCAAACACGTAGTGGGTGCCGCCCTTCTCGTTGTTTCAATTCACGCGCCCCGCATGGGGCGCGACCTATGCGATTACCGTTCATCGCGCCCAAGGTATGTTTCAATTCACGCGCCCCGCATGGGGCGCGACGCGGCACGGCGCAGGAGTATGTGGCCTGCTTCGCCGTTTCAATTCACGCGCCCCGCATGGGGCGCGACTCATTTCGTTACCTCGTTTCTCTCTTCATCGTTGTTTCAATTCACGCGCCCCGCATGGGGCGCGACAAGAGAAACCCCGAAACCTTGAATATGGTAATGGTTTCAATTCACGCGCCCCGCATGGGGCGCGACGACTGTCTGCGAGGCATGAAGAACCCCTTCCGCGGTTTCAATTCACGCGCCCCGCATGGGGCGCGACAAGAAGACCCCCTGCTATGCCCTGCATCGTTGAGTTTCAATTCACGCGCCCCGCATGGGGCGCGACCGCCGGAGCCTACGCGCGGGGACACATCCAGCTCGGTTTCAATTCACGCGCCCCGCATGGGGCGCGACGATCCACGCGCAGCTTCAACGCTTGCAGCGCCTGTTTCAATTCACGCGCCCCGCATGGGGCGCGACATCATCCTTCGGGCGATCCCACGCCGACCAAAGAGGTTTCAATTCACGCGCCCCGCATGGGGCGCGACATCGCGCAAGCGAAAGAGGAGGGCTGAAAGATGGTTTCAATTCACGCGCCCCGCATGGGGCGCGACTGCCTCTAATATACTATATCCCCGCGCCCTTGTCGTTTCAATTCACGCGCCCCGCATGGGGCGCGACAGCCCAGGCCCTCCGCACTCACACGCCACCCTATGTTTCAATTCACGCGCCCCGCATGGGGCGCGACAATCCCGACAAGCGCGAGGCCAAACGCGCCAAGGTTTCAATTCACGCGCCCCGCATGGGGCGCGACCGGCCATTGTCAACCCACATGTGGACACGGGTTGTTTCAATTCACGCGCCCCGCATGGGGCGCGACGTCTCCGCCAGCCCAAATGACCACGTTCAGCGAGTTTCAATTCACGCGCCCCGCATGGGGCGCGACGCCGGGGCGCGCGCACTGGTTGAATACTTAGAGGTTTCAATTCACGCGCCCCGCATGGGGCGCGACCTGCTATTATGCGACGTAGATTCGCCGTCACAGTTTCAATTCACGCGCCCCGCATGGGGCGCGACCTCTCCGTGACCACCCCCGCCACCACCCCGGCGAGTTTCAATTCACGCGCCCCGCATGGGGCGCGACCGCTGCCACCCTCCCCGACGGCGAGGCGGAGCTTGTTTCAATTCACGCGCCCCGCATGGGGCGCGACGTGGGCCGTGTCCGCTACGGTACGCACGGCTTCGTTTCAATTCACGCGCCCCGCATGGGGCGCGACATGGCGAGATTGAGAGTTGTGATACCTGAGTCAGTTTCAATTCACGCGCCCCGCATGGGGCGCGACCGGGGCTGCTGTTCGAATGGATCGGCAAGCATTTGTTTCAATTCACGCGCCCCGCATGGGGCGCGACAGCCAAATGCGCCTGTCCCGGCATTGGCAAAAGTTTCAATTCACGCGCCCCGCATGGGGCGCGACTTGCGGTTGATCCACGCGGCGGGGTCGTGCTGCGCGTTTCAATTCACGCGCCCCGCATGGGGCGCGACCACATGCGCCAGCAAGCATTGGGTATCCGTCTTGTTTCAATTCACGCGCCCCGCATGGGGCGCGACAGTTCCGGGCGTAGAGACGCCGGAACCCATGTAGTTTCAATTCACGCGCCCCGCATGGGGCGCGACTTAATAGTGCGTCACTCGACGCCCGTTATAAACTAGTTTCAATTCACGCGCCCCGCATGGGGCGCGACAACACATAGGCGACGCGGACCGAGGTGTACCGCGTGTTTCAATTCACGCGCCCCGCATGGGGCGCGACGGGAAAAGGGGCAGGTGGCAAAAACCCTGCACCAGTTTCAATTCACGCGCCCCGCATGGGGCGCGACACACTTTTTGTCAAAATGTCATTCTCGGAGTGTGTTTCAATTCACGCGCCCCGCATGGGGCGCGACGCATCCGGATAGGCAAGGTGAATGTCCAAAAATAGTTTCAATTCACGCGCCCCGCATGGGGCGCGACGAGGGCTACAAGGCGCTCTTCGCGGTCAGCAACGTTTCAATTCACGCGCCCCGCATGGGGCGCGACACACCGGCCTCCCCTGGCGCTTCGCGCTCACCGCCGTTTCAATTCACGCGCCCCGCATGGGGCGCGACGTGCGGAAAAAACGGATTCGAGCGTGTGTTCGGGTTTCAATTCACGCGCCCCGCATGGGGCGCGACTGGAGTATCATCGGGTGGGTGGTGCTAATTTGGGGTTTCAATTCACGCGCCCCGCATGGGGCGCGACATTGCAAACTGATAATCCCGGTGTGAATGGTTCGTTTCAATTCACGCGCCCCGCATGGGGCGCGACAAGCGTGTGCTTATATGGGGAAATATTTGGGAAGTTTCAATTCACGCGCCCCGCATGGGGCGCGACCGACGGCACGCAGGGCGATCTGGTCTGGTGGGCGTTTCAATTCACGCGCCCCGCATGGGGCGCGACCGGCGGCGCCCGATGGCGCGAAAATCAGTGTGCCGTTTCAATTCACGCGCCCCGCATGGGGCGCGACAGGTTGGATGTGCCTTCGTTGGCTTCGGTGACGTTTCAATTCACGCGCCCCGCATGGGGCGCGACCCGTTGCATATCGGTAGATTTATAAATGTTCTGTTTCAATTCACGCGCCCCGCATGGGGCGCGACGGGGCTGCTGTTCGAATGGATCGGCAAGCATTTGTTTCAATTCACGCGCCCCGCATGGGGCGCGACCCCGCCGCGGGTGCCTTTGGGGTAGAAGGCGGAGTTTCAATTCACGCGCCCCGCATGGGGCGCGACGAAGAAGCCACCGCAGCCGGCCTGCTCGACAAAGTTTCAATTCACGCGCCCCGCATGGGGCGCGACACAGTTGAAGGGGCAGTTCTCGGGGCGCGGTTTGTTTCAATTCACGCGCCCCGCATGGGGCGCGACGCGAAGAGCTGCGCATGCTGGGCTTCCCCGTTGTTTCAATTCACGCGCCCCGCATGGGGCGCGACAAGCTCGCGGATGTCAGCGTGTCGCAACCGGCAGTTTCAATTCACGCGCCCCGCATGGGGCGCGACTTGGTCAGCTAACGAACTGAACCGCAAAGCAAGTTTCAATTCACGCGCCCCGCATGGGGCGCGACGCTCGGCATGCGCACACTGCTCAACTCCCTCATCGTTTCAATTCACGCGCCCCGCATGGGGCGCGACATGAACGAGAAAGACAGAATCGAAGAGTACAGGTTTCAATTCACGCGCCCCGCATGGGGCGCGACCCTCGTCAGTGGCGGCACCTACCGCCAGACCGGGGGTTTCAATTCACGCGCCCCGCATGGGGCGCGACGTGATCCGCCAGGCGTTGAGCGACCACCGCATGGTTTCAATTCACGCGCCCCGCATGGGGCGCGACCCCGATTCCCCCGATGACAGGCGCCTCAAATATGTTTCAATTCACGCGCCCCGCATGGGGCGCGACGCCTCCGGCAGATCCAAGACATCCCGCCGCGACGTTTCAATTCACGCGCCCCGCATGGGGCGCGACAGGCGGCACCGACATCTTCGGCAAAGAACTCTTCGTTTCAATTCACGCGCCCCGCATGGGGCGCGACCGGAGCAAGGTGAGCTACACCAAGATCGTCGATGTTTCAATTCACGCGCCCCGCATGGGGCGCGACGCGCCGCCAAACGCCCCGGCACCCGCGTCATCCAGTTTCAATTCACGCGCCCCGCATGGGGCGCGACGCCCGCTCGCTGGCAGAGTCGGAAGGCCTGTCGCCGTTTCAATTCACGCGCCCCGCATGGGGCGCGACTGGCTGGCACGTCGTCAACGCCGATCATCTCGCTGTTTCAATTCACGCGCCCCGCATGGGGCGCGACACCTTCCGCCCGGAATGGCTCATGCTCTACGACGTTTCAATTCACGCGCCCCGCATGGGGCGCGACCCCCCGCCACCCCGCCCGCGTCCCTCCAGGCCGTTTCAATTCACGCGCCCCGCATGGGGCGCGACGACCGGCAAGAGCCAGCGCGTGAGCGCGAGTGTGTTTCAATTCACGCGCCCCGCATGGGGCGCGACGAGGGGGACCGGTTCCGCCACGTCATAAGCGAGGTTTCAATTCACGCGCCCCGCATGGGGCGCGACGGTTTTTTTTCATAGGGTTATACAGAAAGAGAGGTTTCAATTCACGCGCCCCGCATGGGGCGCGACACCAAGGCGGCGAAGGAGAAAGGAAGGATTAGAACATGTTTCAATTCACGCGCCCCGCATGGGGCGCGACACCCGCTTCGCCGCCAACGGCCTCCTCCTCGACGTTTCAATTCACGCGCCCCGCATGGGGCGCGACACGGTCCGGCTACGGTACCGGCAAAAGTAAACGTTTCAATTCACGCGCCCCGCATGGGGCGCGACCAGCAAAAGGGGCTTATCGCGGAACTCAACCTTTTGTTTCAATTCACGCGCCCCGCATGGGGCGCGACAGTCAAGACGCGCACTATTTCGCGGCGTGGCTGTTTCAATTCACGCGCCCCGCATGGGGCGCGACACAGAATGATCGGCAAGACGAGTTTCCACGTATGTTTCAATTCACGCGCCCCGCATGGGGCGCGACCGGCGACGGACGACGTGACGGCGGAGACGGTGACGTTTCAATTCACGCGCCCCGCATGGGGCGCGACGCGGGCGATCTGCTTGGTGTGGGAGAATATGCCGGTTTCAATTCACGCGCCCCGCATGGGGCGCGACCGCTTTTAACATGCTTTCCAATGTTGCTGAAAGTTTCAATTCACGCGCCCCGCATGGGGCGCGACATGCATCCTCGTGAGGGCTCGGTAATGTGGCGTGTTTCAATTCACGCGCCCCGCATGGGGCGCGACCACGGTGGAGAAGCTGGCGGGGCTGGACGAGCGGTTTCAATTCACGCGCCCCGCATGGGGCGCGACTAACCGGCGGCGGTGAGAGCGAGCGTATACAAGGTTTCAATTCACGCGCCCCGCATGGGGCGCGACGCCGCCGCTGCGGCGCCGCATACCCCACCATCGAGTTTCAATTCACGCGCCCCGCATGGGGCGCGACCCCGAACCATTCCTCCCCTTCACCATCACAAGGAGCGTTTCAATTCACGCGCCCCGCATGGGGCGCGACACCATCGACAGGTACGAGATTATGGACGAGCCTGTTTCAATTCACGCGCCCCGCATGGGGCGCGACTGGTGTGCATTATCCTTTATTACGGTGTGTTTGTCGATGTTTCAATTCACGCGCCCCGCATGGGGCGCGACTTGTCGATGGGATAGCTTCCGCCGCGCCGTATGTTTCAATTCACGCGCCCCGCATGGGGCGCGACACAAAGCCTGCTGGCGTTTTAGGAGACCGGTAAATGTTTCAATTCACGCGCCCCGCATGGGGCGCGACCCGTCCGGTAATCGGTTAACACTCGCACAGACATGTTTCAATTCACGCGCCCCGCATGGGGCGCGACAGTAACGACGCTAAAAAGTTTATCATAAACCTTTGTTTCAATTCACGCGCCCCGCATGGGGCGCGACTGAACGTCCGCCGCTTGATGCTCTTATGGATAGGTTTCAATTCACGCGCCCCGCATGGGGCGCGACTTGCCGCGTCGTGCGCCAGCGCGTTGATCTCGATGTTTCAATTCACGCGCCCCGCATGGGGCGCGACGGTGGGTACTGTAACACCTTCTCCCGCAACAAGAAAGGCAAATGATTCCGCGTACCCGACGGAAATCAAGGTTGATTCAGTTTTCAAAGAGCTAAACGATTCTGCAAGTGCCTAAACAACAATAAATTATGCAGTCCGCGAACCTCCCTAGGCAAAAGATGTGCGCTCGGGGTTCGCGTTAAAGAATAAGCGGTTCCTCAACGTCCACTGCGGGCTTGGCTCCTTGGTGTTCAATGCGGCGCTGATAGGCGTTACCAAGGAAATAAAAGCGCAGGCTGTCTGCTTCTGGATCGAAAATATCCAACAGCCTCGCCCTCAGTGCGATCCATTGAGCCTGATCAACATTGCATTCGAACACGGAGTTTTGCACGCGAATCCCGTAGTTTTCGCATGTTTTTGCCACACGACGTAAACGGCGACGCCCCGAAAGATCGACCGTGCTAACATCGTAACTGACGAGAACAAGCATACAACACTCCCCCTCTCACTTCAACAGAAACGGCGGGTAACCATCAAGGTCGCCGCGCAAATGACGCGCCAACAGTAGTGCCTGAGCGTGCGGCAAGAGACCGATTTCGACTTTTTCGTTCAGGAACGGATGCTGGATCGTCTCCTGTTTCTTTTTCTGCCACGCCTGCAGAACGGTCTTCCGGGTTTCGTCGTCCATCATGACCGCGCCTGACTCCGTGACCGTGAACCCTTTGCCGTTGATTTGATTGAGGTTGATCAGCGAGATTGCGACGCGGTCAGCCAGAATGGAGCGGAACTCTTCCATCAGATCAAGTGCCAGGCTCGGACGCCCGGGTCTCAGTGCATGCAGAAAGCCGATCTGCGGATCAAGTCCGACTCCTTCCAACGCGGCCTCGCAATCGTGCGCTAAGATCGTGTACAAGAATGAAAGTAATGCGTTCAAAGGATCGAGTGGCGGTCTGCGGCTGCGTCCCTTCTCCATCGAAAATGCGTCGTTTTGCGAGACGATCATGCGGTCAAAGACCTCGAAGTAGCTCCCCGCGCCCTCTCCCTCTAAACCTCGCAGAGTATCGATATCCGCCGCGCGCCGCGTGCGCCGGATCACATCGGCCAGCGCATCGACGGCCTTGGCGACGGACGGGCCGACGTTGTGGTCGCGTTGCGCCCGTCGCAGCACGGTGCGGCTGTTGGCGAGCTTTCCCAAGACGAAGCTGCGGGCAATCTCCAGCGCGGCCTCCGGCTTGTCGGCAAGCCGCACCTGCTCGCGCCTGAGCAGCACGTTGCCGAAGACCGACCCCGTGACACGCGCTAAGAATTTTCCCCGTTCCGTGAGGAAGCTGACATGTACACCCCGTTCGCCGCAGAGCCCGAGCAGCGGCGGGCTGCAAGCGACCTGTCCGAAACAAACAATTCCCGAGAGCGTGTGGATCGGCAGCCGCAGGACATCCGCACGATCAATTGATGCCACAACCGTCTCACCCTCTTGGCGCAGATAGGCGCCCTGCGTGGTCACATACAACGTGTTGAGCAGCTTTTTCATTTTTTCGGTTCCCTGATATCAAGCTTGTCGAGTTCGCGGGCGAGCCATGCGCGGGCGGACTTGCCGGCGCCTGCGGATTTCGGCAGACAGGCTTCAAAGAGGGAGCAGGACGAGCAGCGTTTGCTGTAGTCCGCCGGGGGCGTGACACCTTCGGCAAACAGCTTCTGCAAGGCGAGGCAGACCGCTTCGGTTTCCGAACGCAGCGCATCTGTGAAGGCAACCGCCGACCGGTGCTGCTTCTCGCCGAGAAAAAGCGCGCCTTCCGGAATCTGGGCATCCAGCATTTCCTCAAGGCAGAGCGCCTGTGCGCAAAGTTGGACTTCGTAGCAGCGGATGTCTCTGGCTGCACCGCGCTTGTATTCCACAGGGAAAGGCAGCCACGTACCGCTGATCCCCGGCACCGGCACACCGCCTGCGGACGGTGCGCAACGGTGCAGTTCCACCACGTCCGCAACGCCGGTGATGCCGAGACGCAACGACCGCAGCCGGATACTGCGAAGGATCTTCAGGTCGCCGCGTGACTCTCGCTTGCCGCTGTCCACCTTGTCATGGAGCACGCGCCCCTCGGCGGTGAAGACATTCTCCGACCATGCCTGCTCCAAGTGAATCAACGCGCACCGCCGGGGACAGTGAACGTAATGGCTCACGGCTGAAAGCGGCAGAAGCTGGTCTTCGGGGTAGGGGGGACCGGCGACTTGCGACTCGCGACCTGCGGCGGCAGGGTCGGCGCATGGCGTTGGGCTTGCCGTGCCACTGCGGGTCACGGGTCGTTTGTCGCGGGTCATCACTGCTCCACCTCCTGAACCGCCTTACAGGCCGGGTAGCCGGTACAGCCCCAGAAGGGCTTGCCGGCATTCGGCCCGGTCTTGGCCTTGCGGCGGGTCATCGGCTTGCCGCAGGCCGGGCAGGACGGCGGCGGAGGCTCCGCCGCTTTCAACGCCTCGCGCTGCTCAATCCGAAGCCGTGTCATGCGCTCGCGAAAACCGCCCTCACGTTCGAAATCAGCCATGGCCCGTTCCATTTGCCGGAAAAGGAGGCTAGCCGCCCGATTGATTATCACAATGATCGCGTTGGCGGCGACGTATGGATCCTCATGCTCCAACCAGTCCGCGAAACGATGGCGCATTGCAATAATGTGGCGGCTGAATTCGTGGAGCACGCCCTCGGTCGCCGAGAACTCATCCAGCTTCAACGCGGCGACGCTTTGCCAGCGTTCGTCTTTTTCCGACCACACCAACTGATCGTTGTCGATCAGGAACGCCTCGTAATCGCCGAGCAGTTCGTCCAGACTGGCTTTTGCCACATCCAGCAGTTTGATTTCGGTTTCCTTCGACGTGCTGGCGCGGGACGAGGCCTCGACGATATTTTGCCGCGCCGAACGCGCTGCGCCGATCATCTGGCCGCTTGTCTTACCCAGCGGGTCTTCCTTCCATGGATAGACCCGTCGGCAGAAGCGCGTCGTGGCGTGGTAAACGAGGCAGACGAAGCCGAAAGAGTGCAGTTTGCGGTATCCGCCGAAACGTCCGAAGGGGGGCTTTGACATTATGCGTTCCTTTCTGGCCTGGTTGTGTTTTGACTCGCGACCTGCGACTTGCGACCTGCGGCGGCAGGGGCGGCGCACGGCGGCGGGCTTGCCGTGTCACTGCGGGTCGCTTCCTCGACAAGGCGATTGAATCTGCTCTGTTTTTCATCCTTCATGTCGGGGGCAGCCTATCAGATAAGCGCATAGCTGTCTTTGTCAATATCCTTCAACTTGAGAACCCCCGCCATGTAGCCAAGGAAAGGCGTGTAGTCATGCTTCCACAGGAAAAGGCCTGGATAGCGACGGGTTTCTTGGACGTCGAGTTTTTCGATGAGCCGTTTACGCACATTGACGCTACCGTTCTGGATGTCGCGCCACGAGACATCCTCAAAACGCTCAATGCGCTCAATCAATGCTTTGTCCACGACAGCGGGGAGAGAGTTGTCCTCAATTACTCGGAACTTATTTTCGACACTCTCAAAAGCAGAGCTGAATTCATACTTCTTCAGGATCTCCAACTCTGATGGAATGCCGCCTTCTCTCAGCTCCCGTTTCAGCGCTTCAGTGCAGGACGATGGGGAAATTGGAGTGCCCGCCTCTAAAAAATCGGACAGAATACGGGAGGAGATCGTCCATGCGGGGTTGACGCCCACATTGGGCTTGCCCCCGTCAAGGAAAACGGTCCACACATCGGCAGAAGCATATTCGGCGTTTCGGTTGACGCGACCGGCTAGTTGAAGCAAGGAAGCAAGCGACGCCGCCTCGCGGACGCCCGTCCTGAACGAGAAATCAACACCTGCTTCAACACACGACGTGGCGAATAGACACCATTTCGTATGCGCTTTATATTTCAGCCTGGCCTTCACCAGTTCAAGCGTAATCTCCCTGTCCGCAGGGGAGAGTGCCGTAGAAAGGTGAAGGACATTGCCGGCACCGAAAACGCTCTCGGCCTCACGAGCGGCGGCGGCGGCAGTTTGCACAGTGTTCAAGACCACCAGAACAGGCCCTTCGAGCGTCGCGAGCCAATCCCCGAGAGCCGTAAGTGACAGCCGCTCTTTCTTATGAGGGTAGACGACACGGGCACTCTCAGCGGACGCAAGACGCGAACGAACGTCCGGCACAAGAATGTTGGTCACTTCTGTCGGCTTGGAAAGCGCAAACTCGGGGAGTTCCCAAAAGCGGTTCAGTGAGCCGGATGCAAGCGTCCAAAAGCATTGCCATTTCTCGGCGGTATGGTTGATCCAGTGCCACGCCAAGGGCAGGAGCTTGGCGGGTAGCATCGCGTGCGACTCATCCAAGAAAACAGCGCTACCGGGAAGATTGTGGAGTCGGCGAAGCGTCGCCGGTCGGTTGGAGGCAAGGGTCTCAAAAAAAGCGACAGCGGTGGTGACAACAACGGGTGCGTTCCACAGGGCGGTCAACTGACGACTCTCTTTATCCTTAAAGTCAGCCCGGTGGTGAATCTCCGCCACAACTTCGTCAGGGGTTTCTCCCGGGAGAACCAGTGCTTTGCGGTACACCTTCACAGATTGGCGGATGATATTGGTGAAAGGGAGAATAACAAAAATACGACGGAGCTTATTTGTCTCAGCTACCCGCAGGAGATGCGCCATCACGGCGGTGGTCTTGCCCGTACCGACAGGCGCATCACATTCGGTGAGTGGTGCACCTGCCGGTGATTGAAAGCACGCTTCAAAAAAGGCCGAACGAAGTACATTTCGTTTTTCCTCTTCGGGCGATGTTGATGCAGGGAGCGACGCGATATAGTTTTTCAGCGCC
>Ga0255347_1002678_pt1 | contig 24661 bp, 25 predicted proteins | sample wastewater_treat_2_FD_192479 | JGI IMG/M metagenome (GOLD analysis project Ga0255347, IMG submission 192479) | Wastewater microbial communities from Lulu Island WWTP, Vancouver, Canada - plant24 | ecosystem: Engineered > WWTP > Wastewater > Unclassified | place: Canada: Vancouver, British...
CAATAAAGTCCGTCCCCATCGTGCTCTGGACAACCTGACACCTTATGAGTATATTCAACAGTACTACCCTTCGTTGATCCCCGAAACGTCTCATATGTATTGAACCCATACAATCTCTTGACTCACAAAACAAGTTGGTGTAGAATGTCGTTATGTGAATGAACCGTTCACACTGTTCTCTTACACCACTAGTATTGTAGGGAATCCAGGAAAGCCCGTTGCAGCGGGCTTTTCGCTTAATTTGAACTTCCAGGAATTGACTTCGAAAATTTTGGCATTTTTTTGTATTTTCCTCAAAACAAAGCCCAATATTTTCAGGTTATAATCGCATAGGATTAAGTAATTAGATAATTTTGAAAAGAGGTTTACAAGATGCTTGAAAAAGTGCAATATGGTGGTTGGGAAAACGCATATCGCTTATATAATGAAAAAATTGAATTGATAATTACTGGAGATGTTGGACCAAGAATAATTAGTTTTAGTTATATTGATGAAATCAATATTTTTAAAGAATATCAAGACCAATTAGGAAAAACAAAGGGCGATAAATGGCTTATATATGGTGGTCATCGCCTCTGGCACGCTCCTGAAGAAAAAACTCGGACATATTACCCAGACCGCGAACCCGTCTCTATCCAGGAAATTGAACATGGTCTGGTTGTTACTCAACGCCCTGAAATTTCCACGGGCATTCAAAAACAAATCGAAATTACATTAGCATTGGATGCACCAGAGGTTTATTTAACCCATCGATTTGTAAATCACAATCTTTGGGCAATCGAAACTGCAATTTGGACAATATCGGTAATGTCTCCCGGTGGAATGGCAATCTTGCCGTTACCACCAAGGGGACCGCATCCTGAAAACCTCGTCCCAACATGCACCCTCTCGGTATGGCCCTATACAGAATTATCCGATCATCGGTACACTTTTGGGAATGAATACATCTTTATTAATCAAAACGAAAATTCAAAAACTCCCCAAAAACTCGGAGTTTTCACAACAACAGGCTGGGGGGCATACCTTAACCAGGGATATTTATTTATGAAGCATGTTCCTGTCCTTCTTGATGGTTTGTATCCAGATTTAGGATCAAACTTTGAAGTTTTCACCAATGAAGAAATGCTTGAGCTTGAAGCACTTGGCCCTATTGAGAAAATTCCACCAAAAGGTCAAATTGAGTTTAAAGAACGATGGATATTGTATAAAGAAATCCCCGCAATATCTTCTGAGGCGGATTTTAAAAACATATTAGAAAATTTAAGTTGTTAAACCAAACAACAAATTTTAATACTTTGGGTCTTTTTATCAATAATTTTTCAAGAAAAAAGCACTGGTCGTCCAGTGCTTGTAAATTTTATTATCCTCTTATGTTTTTATATCAACTGTAACAATACGCACAATCTACCAATGAGCATCCCAGAAACAAACCCAATAGCAGCCCAAATAAAAATCAGAAGGAGAATATTTCTTCTTTGAGGGTATACAATTCGTTTTGTCTTCTGCAGCGTTTTCATAATAATTCCTTCACTCGACATATATTGAATGAATTTATTCCAAAAGTTTTCTTCTAATTTTTGAACAGCTTTAAAAATAGACATATACTTTCATTTGCTCATTGTTGATTTTAAAATCATTCCAGATTCATCTGCAACAATGCGGACCTTTTGTTGAATTGATTTACCATCAGGTGTTTCGCTTTGAGCAGTATACACCAATAAATAGCGATCACTACCCTGTTTTGTAATATATGGCGTTTTGCCTTTAACCATGGGGTATTGTCGATAAACCTGCTTACATAATCTATCAAGCGTATTTTTTTCCATGCTAATTTTTTATCCTTTTTCTAAGGAATGCTGGCACATCCAAATCTGAAGAAGCAAAAACCGGCTGAGGATTTGAAAATTGATGAGATTGAGAATTTATAAGCGCTACATCCGATTTCAGAGGTTTTGGTTCTGATATATTTACCTGTACTTTTTGTGGCTGCTTTTCTGTAATGGCCAATTCCGATAAATATTTTTCAGCGCCTGGAATTACTTTTTCAATGGGCAGTGCGCCTAAACCAGTGATGATAAGAATTACCTGGGCACGATTGTTTAGATTAGAGTCGTTAATAACACCCGGTATAATTTCTGCCTGATGCCCAGTTCTTTCTTGTAAATAATTCAAAGTGTCAGCGACTTCAACGAATGTTAAATCATCACCTCCACTAAAGTTGGCAATGATACCAGCTGCTTCATCAAGTCTGATTTCATCCAGCATTGGGTGATGAAGAGCGTTGAGGAGTGCCTGAAAAGCTTTGTCTTCACCTTCTCCAGTACCAATCGCCATTAAAGAACCCCCACCCAACGCCATCATTCGTTTTATATGGGCAAAGTCAACATTAATCAAACCAGTTTCTGTGATCAGTTCACTGATTCCATTTACCCCTTGCCGCAAAACATCATCCGCGAGTTTAAAAGCCATTTCGAGAGGTAATTCTGGAGGCGCAACTTCAAGCAAACGGTCATTTGAGACAGTAATTAATGTATTCGTGTATTGTCTCAGTTTCTGAAGTCCGATAGCAGCATTCTTTTGCCGCCGTCCCATTTCAAAAGAAAATGGTGTCGTAACAACTGCAATAGTCACAGCACCTATTGTCTGTGCCACTCTTGCAGCGACAGGTATGGCACCTGTTCCCGTTCCACCGCCCATACCAGCAGTTAAAAAGACCATTTCTACACCTTCTAAGGCATTTCCCAGGGCTTGGATGCTTTCTTCTGCGGCTTTTTCTCCGATGGATGGAAAACCACCCGCTCCCAACCCCCTGGTACACTTTGGTCCTAATTGAATTTTCTTATCTGCCAAGGAGCTTTCCAGTGCTTGTCGATCCGTATTACAGGCAATAAATTCCACTCCCTTTACACCAAAATCTACCATACGGTTTACAGCATTACAACCTCCACCGCCTAAACCGACGACAGCAATTTTTGGTTTATGTGCCAAAATCGATGTAGATTGCATAGAAATAGGAGATGTTTTTTGATCCATGTGGGCCTCTTTCATCTAATTAATCTTGTAAGAGTGTTGCAATTTCCATTCCTGATTGTGGAAGTATTTCAACTTCGCAGCCAGCAGATCTAAGTTGATTAATTTGGTCTTCACTAAATAAATATTGGTCGGGATAGATGCTCACCTTTGATGCATGAACTGCTTCTTCTAATGAAAACCCAATCGTGGGCTTGAGCTTTTTTATCAACGGTTTCACCTTATTTAAAACAACATCTGAAACCCCTGATGTATATGCTGGCAAAAGTAAATAATGCTCAATGTATTTAGGTCCATCGAGCTTATGATTCATATTAGCTTTTATCTTTTTTGCCTGGTTTTTTAAAAATATTTGATTTAGGGTACCCAAACAATTCTCACCCAACAAGGCTTTCACTGTCTCCAGGCTGAACAAACAAGCAACAACCGATTCGTTAAATACAGGCATTTCAATGTTATCGCCTTCTTCTAAATTATTGATATTGTTGCATGCCATTAGAATTTTTTGTAACGAATCTTCGATTGACAATTCTGGGTTTGAATTAGATTTTTCGCCAGGATTACCAGCATCAAGGATAATCACTGGCATTTTTCTACCAACAACTCGTTGGCTGACTGCTTGGAGCCATTCAAAATTGTGAAAACCAATTTGGTTTTGTTGCCCATCATTATTTGAATAGGGCTTTGCGTTTGGCCATCGCTCCGGTCCGCCTGCTCCCCAAGAGAGGGGCAAATTGAATGTAAATCCATAACTTGAAAGAATCAAAGGATCGATTAACGCTGCCATTTTTCGTTTGTTTAGACCATCCAAAAATAGTTCCAAAAAAGCGCAATCCCAATAGTCTCCCCCAGGAGTTAATGGAGCCATGATCGGCTGCAATCCGATTTTTAAAGCATGATTTGCAAGGGGGATAAAACAATCGAGGAAATGGTTTACCAAAGTTCCATCATGCCACAATGAAGTTAACCAATCTTGTTTCATGTTCGGTTGGTCGCCTAAAACGATATACTTCGCCCCCCATTTTTTATAAAGATCAAGAAAGAAAGCCGAATCATTAAATGTTTTAGCGCTCGGAAGTTTTGTTTTAAAATGAATAATTGGCTCTAATCCAAATTTTTTTGCTTTGAAAAATATTTGTTCAGGAACCAATGTTTTGAAATTTCCCATGAATAAAAGATAAGACCCTCCCCATTTTTGAACCTCTTGAAACCAAAAATCAAGTTGATTGTCAAGAAAATATTCTTCCGAGGAAAAGTATGAGAACCCAAAATTAATAAGCTTTTCTTTCATAGTCAAACCCTATTGCTAATATATGTGAACACACGATATCAGTGCAAGGGTTGTGCCAACTTATTTTTTAATATCTGCTATAATTCACCTGTTATGATTTTGATTACGGGAGGTACCGGCTTTGTTGGCAATGTGCTCATTCGCCAACTTTCTAATCTCGGATATCCAATCAGACTCCTGATCAGACCTTCGAAAACTTCCCCCAATTTTCCCTCAGGAATTCCATTAGAAGTAGCCATCACCAGCTTTTCTGACAGCAAAGGTTTGCGGGCTGCAATGAAGGGTGTTGACATCATCTATCACCTGGCAAGCGCAGAATCTTTAGGGAGGAAAGCACAATTAACGCAAGTTGACATCAATGGAACAGAAATGCTTGTTGAAGCTGCAAAAGAAGCGAAAATCGGACATTTTTATTACTTAAGCCATCTTGGTGCGGACGGAGCATCAGCTTATCCCTTGCTTAAAGCAAAAGGGATGGCTGAACAAATCATTAAAAAAGCGGGGATTCCTTATACCATTTTTCGTTCAGCCGTAGCCTACGGATATGGCGATCACTTCACTAATGGACTGGCTTTCCTTTTGAAAATCTCTCCTTTTTTAGTGCCGTTACCAGATGAAGGTTCAACACTATTGCAACCAATTTGGGTTGAAGATCTTGTCACTGTTATGACCTGGGCAATTGAAATACAACAGTTGAGGAATGAAACGATTGAGATTGGAGGCCCCGATTACTTGAGTTTCAAGGATATTTGTAAACTCATTATTAAGACGCTCGGGGTAAAACGTCGATTTATTAGTGTTCCTCCAGTATCATTAAACGTTCTTACTGAACTGCTTGAGATACTGACACCCAATTTTCCAACCTCTGTATTTTGGATGGATTACCTGGCAACAAATCGTACAACATCTTTAGACATTTTACCGAGCATGTTCAACTTGATTCCTGCTCCGATGAATCAGCGCTTGGGCCACCTTGAAGGGAAGAGTTTCCGTAAAAATTGGTGGAAATTTATACTAAAAAGAAAGCGAACAATCATACGATGGGATTAAATGCAATATGTATTCATGGACATTTCTACCAACCCCCAAGAGAAGATCCCTTGTCGGGTTTAATTCCTGATGAAATTGGCGCAGAGCCTTATCGAAATTGGAATGAACGCATCCACGCCGAATGCTATAAACCCAATGCGGAATTGAAAAATTTTGAAAAAATTAGTTTTAATATTGGACCGACTTTGTTCAACTGGATGCAATCTTATGATCCTGGTACGTATCAATCCATTATTGATCAAGAAAGGCGGGTATTTGCAACCTATGGCGTTGGAAATGCTTTGGCACAACCATACAATCATGTCATTGTGCCCCTTGCCAATACACAAGATAAGATCACTCAAATTATTTGGGGGATTGCAGATTTCAAACATCGTTTTGGCCACCCCCCCTGCGGGATGTGGCTGCCCGAAACAGCAGTCGACCTGGAAACTCTTTCTATCATAGCTGACAATGGTATACAATTCACCATTCTCGCACCCTGGCAAGTGAAGATCCCCTACGGCTGTTCCACAGACCAACCTTACCTGATCCACCTGCCAGGCAACCGAAAACCCATGAATGTGTTTTTATATCATAGAGATCTGAGCACTTCAATTAGTTTCATCTCTGAAACTACACGAAATGCAGATGTATTCGTACAAGAAAATATTCTTCCAACGTTTCAATTTTCAAGTAATGAGCGTAACAGGATTACGCTCATCGCATCGGACGGCGAAGTTTATGGTCATCACAAAAAATTTAGAGATAAATTTTTAGCATATCTTTTGAACGGAGCTTTGCATACCCAAAATCTAAAAATGACTTACCCTGGGCTCTGGCTGAGGGATAATCAGCCAAATTTATACGTTGAACTGAATGAACAAACATCCTGGAGCTGTTTACATGGTGTTTCACGTTGGATGGGTGAATGCGATTGCACTCCAGGCGCTGAATGGAAAGTGTTTCTCAGGATGGGTTTGGAAAAAATTGCCGAAGATTTAGATTTTGAATACCAGACTTTTATGCAAAATTTTACTTCCCAAGTTTGGGACCTTCGAAATGCTTATATTCACGTCTTTTTAGGTGAATTAGAGTTGCCATCTTTACTGAAGGACTATATTAAAAAACCCCTTGACCAGGAAATTATCAACAAAATCAGCATTTTGTTGGCAGCTCAATACGAGCGACAACGTATTTTTACATCGTGTGGTTGGTTCTTTGATCATTTCCATCGAATTGAACCGCAAAATAATATCGCATATGCGGCTCAGGCTGTGTGGTTAACAGAAAAAGCAACGGGGAAAGCATTAAAAGCAAAAGCCATGACCTGTTTGAGGGAAGTTAAAGATGAACGTACAGGGCTGCGTGGAGATACAGTTTTTGCAGAACGGTACCAGCGTATTCAAGATTTTTCAGAAGAAAATATTTCTTATTTTAATCCCAGCAGCAACTTTTCCACTTGATAATCCGAAGTTCCTTCTGCCTCCAATATTTTTTCGATGTGTGCATATGCATTAAATAATCGTTCAATCAGCTCTGCTAGACTAATCTCAGGGTCCCCACTAAGGCGTATAAGCGCAGCTGTCATCATCCACCAAATCAGTTCTTCAAAAGATTCTTTGTTGAACCACAGTTTTTCTTGGTAACGGTTTACATTTAGAAACGATCTAACATCTTCATCAGCCAACCAAGTCCGAATTAATCCATAAGAATTTGTATCAGCCAATGTGCATACCCAATTTTGATGTTGAATTAAAATGCGCAAAATTACTTCAATTCTGATAATTTCTTCATGGCTCAAACCAAGTTGCTCTAACTCTGTCCTTACCATACGGATTAAGCCCCACTCTTCCAGCCAGCTGCGACTGATCATAGAATAATCGTCACCGTTAGAAATAACCCGTCCTAACAATCTTAAATCATTCCACAAAAACAGCGTATACCAGGTGCTTTCATCTTCTTTGATTCCATCTTTGATAAAGCTAAGGGATTGCTGATATTGTCGTGAGCCAGGAAATGGAAAATGGCTTTCAAAAACAGGAAGTTTTAAAATAGAATCGAGTCCGCGATTATTCTCTCGGACAATCGATTTTATATCACCATTTCCGTTTGAAAAATCCTTTATTGATATCAAAAGATTTTGGAATTTTTCCTCATGTTCTTTCAACAGCACTGCATCGGGCTTTACAGTATCTGACTTGAGGATTGACTTGTATAAAAATTCTAAATGTCCCTTGTTAATCAAATTTTTAAACGGATTTAGGATCGGTGATAGCAACAATTCTTGTAACGCCTCTTCGATGCTGGGCACGCCTCTGCCACCTAAATATAAGTTTAATTGTGCAAATTGTCCGTAACTATTATCTTCAACCTCTCTGAATTCACAAAATACGTGGTATTCATAGGCATTCAGATTAAAATAAAGGCCCGATTGCCTCACTTCATCACTTGATCGAATGAATTCTAAATTTGAAATGCTGTCTCTAAAAAGGATGAACTGACCAGGGTTGGCAGAAAGATTAAGGCCTTCATGAAGCAATCTAACCTCAATTTGTCCAGTTCCTTTATTTAGGAAACCAGCAGATTTATGAATCTGGCCTTCGGTTGAACCAAATTTATTGTGATAGAGCACCAGAGCACGCGAATTATCATTTCCGTTGGTGTAAGCAAAAACATTTTCATCAATGTTGTCATTCCCCGTATAAAAATCGAATAAAAGGAAGTGCGTTATACCCGAAAATAAGTTACGTTTTTTTAATAACGGGAAGATCTCTCGTTGATGGCGGTCAATTAAATATTGATCAGGTTCTTCGTCCCAATATGGGCGGAAATATTCCATGCCGTATTTTTCGGCAAATCCCTCAATTTGACCATGTCCAAACATTGGTAACCCTGGCATTGTGGCCATCAAAACACAAATACCAAAATATTTATCACCTTTACCAAACTGCTCAACTGCGGTTTTTTCATCGGGATTGTTCATGAAATTTACATATCGTTTAAGAATTTCAGGATCAAATTCAAGTGTGTTTTTCACTAGCTGCCGATATTTTGAATTTTCTTCGTTCCGCAGCATGTTCATAAAAGCGCTGTTATACACACGATGCATACCCAGCGTTCGAACAAAATATCCTTCCATTAACCAAAATGCTTCTGCCAACAGAAGTGTGTCTGGAACTTCTTCAGCCACCCGATCAACGACCTCACGCCAAAACTCCTTTGGAAAAACTGCATCAAATTCTGAAGTTGTTAACCCATGTTCTACACGGCTTGGAATAGCCCCTCCAGATCCAGGCTGTGGAAACCACAAGCGTTGAAAATGCTTTTTTGCCAGGGTCATGGCCGCATCAAAGCGAATTATCGGGAATTTTCGTGCTACGGACAAAATAGTCTGGATGACTGCTTCTCGAACTTCTTCATTGAGGTAATCCAATTGAGCAGTATCATTCCAGGGCATGCTGGTACCATCGTTGCCATGATAAATAAACCGTCTTTCGCCAGTGTTTTTGTCGACGAGCATAAATACAACTGCCGCATCTGATCGGTCATAATAATGGTCCTCAAGAAATATTCCAATATGATCAACCGGGCTCAGGTCAGGACCAGAGAAAGAATAAGCGGGAAATGGGCTGTAAGGTAATGATAGAAACCAGTTTGGATGGTTGATCACCCAATCAGAGTCAATACCCATATGGTTTGGCACCATATCACTGGCTAACCGTATGCCTTTGCGCCATGCGCGATCTCGAAGATTCTGATAAGCCTCTTCACCGCCCAGAGCACTTGCTATAGCATAATTTTTTAATGAATACGCAGAAGCAATTGCCTCAGGATTGCCGCAAAGCTGTTTAATTCGTTTGGAAGCTTCACTACGTTCCCATAAGCCAATTAACCATAAACCATTGAAACCCCAGTTCGCTAAACGGTCCAGTTCTTCATCCGGTATCTGATCCAAACGATTTATTTCCCGTTGATATTTTTGTGATAACTGATAAAGCCATACATGGGAATTTTTTGCCATCATTACAGTATTTGGCATCCAATCACTATCCGGAGAAAAGTTTTCCTCTTCTTTTTGGATGAAATCAAATTTAATAACCTGCGTTTCACCGGGGCCGGTAAAAACAGCTTTCGTTTCCTCTTTTATCAAGTCAATTGAACTTAACAATCGGTAGAGGTATTCACCAATTAAATACCCCCATTTTCGGCGAATATATTCCAGCTGACCTGCCAATGAATTCGGCTCAACCATTGCTGGGCTCCGAAGCATGGTTATTAAATCTTGATCGTCTGGTCCAAAGCTGGCTTGATTTTTAAAGAATTCAGAGAGTGTGGAAACCACTTGTCGGTATGCGGTCCCAAGTGTTAAATCCGTGTCATCAAAAAGTTCATCAAATGTTTCCGCAGCCGGGTTTTGATTTGTTATCCACAGCATCATCAATTCTTCTAAAGTCAGAATTTTATTGGCCGCTCCTTCGGTGTACCCTTTAAGATAGTTTTCGACATGCGTTTCACCGGTATACACATTCAAAGGTGGGAATTCTTCTGTGAACCTCTTTAGTGTGATATTCAAATCATGTGCTTTAATAATCTCATCGACTTTGTCATAAGCTGCAACCATAACATTTGGATCGATACTTTTGCGATATAGATGAACAACGAGGTGAAGGATTTCATCAATCAATCCTAATGCATTTAACTCACCGGCTCTGACAGCTTGTTCAGGAAAGTTAATCAAATCTCTTTTTAGATTCATCTTTTGAGCAAATTCTCGCGCTACAACAAAATTCGCAAAAATTACATTTCCATCAAACTTGAATAGTGACTGGTCAAATTTGTAATTATCCCTGCTCAATCGCGAAACGTGGAATTCAAACATGCAGATACTCCTCAGTAATAAATGGCATAGTAACCAAATTATACTCGGGTCTGTACTTTGAAAAAATTGTAATATTTAGGGATTATCAATTATTTTAAGCGTTGGAAAATGTGGGTGACAATATTTGATCCACTTCCGCCAATATTCTGGGCCATTCCAAATTCTTGATTTGCCACCTGCGTGTGCCCAGCTTCTCCGCGTAATTGCCTGATGACTTCAACAATTTGATACACTCCTGTCGCACCAACCGGATGGCCTCTTGCTTTCAAACCACCAAACGTCGCCACTGGAATTTTTCCATCGATCTGAATTGCACCTTCTTTTGCTAAAACAGGGCCTTTCCCGGGTTCAGCAAAACCTGCTGCTTCTAGTGACAATGCAGCCATAATTGTAAATGCGTCGTGATATTCAAAAACACCTATTTGTTCTGGTCCGATTCCCGCTTGGTTATAGGCTTTTTGTGCGGATATTTCAGCCGCATAAAGCCAAAGTGGAGCTTTCCGATTGTGGATTGAAATCGTGTCCGTAGCAGCAGCTGACCCAGCAACAATGATTTTTGCCATGTTAGCTGGCACAAAGTCTGCTGGCACCAATAGCACTGCAGCTGCACCATCCCCGATTGGTGAGGCATCCAGTAAATTTATTGGGTCGCAAATCATTGGCGATTTATCAAAACTACTTTCTGTGATAGCCGTATGAAAGCGAGCATAAGGATTGTATAAAGCATTTTTATGCGCGTTGATAGCAAACCCTGCAAAATCCTTTGCTGTCCAACCATATTCAAACAAATATCGCTTCATTATCAATGCATTTAAAGCGACGAAAGATAAGCCGTGATCAACTTCCCAATCTGCATCTGCCGCTGTAACCAACCCGGTGGTAATTTCTGCACCGGGTGAATCGGTCATTTTTTCCACCCCTACAATCAACGCGGCGTCAATCTCCCCAGATGCCACGGCAAGGTACCCTGCTCTAAAAGCAGCACCCCCGGAACTACATGCAGATTCAATTTTTATAGATTCAGTATATCGTTGGCCAATCCAATCTGCTACAAGGCTGCCCAAATGCATTTGCAGGTTTGATACGTCCGATAGCATGTTGCCAACATATACACTATCCACATTTGCAATGCCTGCCTCCATCATGGCTGCAAGAGCAGCATCTCCTGCCAGTTCTCGCAAGGATTTGTCCCAATGCTCATCAATTTTTGTTTGCCCAATTCCAACAATTGCAACGTCGCGCATCGTAAATTATTTTCCTTTTTAAAAGCAAATTATATTTATTTTTACTATCAAGAACTATCACCTTCATAAAATATGTCTAAAAGTATATCCTACTAGCAGTATTTTTTAACAATTAAAAAATCTAAGCCTTGTTAGATAAATTTTTGTGATTGAACTAAACTTCTATTTAGGATCACCCATCGGTTTTGTACAACATAAAAATTAGTTACATCCAATAGCATTAATAAAAATATACTATGCGAAACGCAAATAACAACTATTTCAATTCAGGAATCATATAATAAGCATTGATATTTAAACCCATCCTATCCTTAATAGTTGAAATCTGCAGTCATTTGGATATTAATATGCATTGAAGAACGGTAAAAAATTCAATTGCCAACGTTAATTTTTCGTGTTTCCTTATACCAAATATTGGTTAGTAAAATATTTGAAAGGAAAATCCAATGGTTTTAAAAACCACCCTATTCAAATTTCTCTTTTAGCAATTTAGGGATTTAAGTTGGTATGGAATAAAATAAGTTGGATCGTTTTAATGCACAGTGGCGCTTGGTGTTTTGACAAAGAAGGTGTTCACAATGGCGAATTGCCACAGGCAACATTAAAAAGCTCGTCGAATTATTGCGATTTACGGTGGAAAGAACTTAAACTTTTTTGAGTTCATCACTCCATCTCAAGACCAAATCAACATATAGAAGAGAGCAAATTTTTCAAAATTGGGAAATTTTTTAAAAATTAAGGTGAACATGAAAATATTTGATATTAGCGTTCCAATCACAACAGAGATGCCAATCTGGCCCGGTGACCCAAAAGTAGAAACAACCCAAATTTCAGCAATTGCAAATGGAGATATTGCAAATATTTCAACGGTTTTTATGGGAGTTCACACTGGTACTCACATCGATGCGCCGAAACACTTTATCGATTCAGGAATAACCGTTGAAGAAATTCCAATGAATAAATTGGTCGGTGAAGCTTTGGTCATTCAAATTGATCAAAATGTCAAAGTAATAACTGAAAATGTACTCAAGACGATCCCGGCAATTAATATATTGGAAAAAACAAAAAAAGTTCTATTCCATACACGTAATTCAACATTTTGGAAAAAATATCCTAATCAATTCCGCCAGGACTACGTGGGTATTGATACGTCCGGCGCTCGTTTTTTACAGCAATTTCAACTTGACTTGATAGGCATCGATTACCTATCCATTGCAAGTTATGAAGATACCGAACTCCCTCATCAAATCTTTCTTTGTGCAGGGATTGTGTTATTAGAAGGTTTAGATCTTTCTGAAGTGCCAGCAGGTATTTACCAGCTTTATTGTTTGCCGTTGAAAATGTCCGTTTGTGAAGGAGCACCTGCCAGAGCAATACTTTGCAATTGACTACATTGATAGCGAGAATGTTAAATTACTCAACATCATGATTATAGGTTTTAATCTGGAACAAATTCTTCACACATTCCGTTAAATGAATATGCTTGTTTAAGCATGGATACAAAGGAGTAGAAATGAAAATGTTTATCATCTTGCTGATTGTTTTTAGTTTAGTCTTTCTTTCAGCCTGCCAATCTGCGCCAGAACCTGTTAGTCCTGATCCGCAGCCAACAAAAGAACCATTTGTCGAACCTATTGCGAGCACGAAAGACAATAAAACAAATCAACAATCTGTCAACTTTATTAAGAGCGAATTACCAAGAGAAACCAATCCAAATGTCGATGAATTGGAAATTAAAACCCTGGCTGAGGACAATACTGCTTTTGCCCTAGCATTCTACAATCAAATCCTTTCTAAGGATGGCAATATCATCTTCTCACCTTTCAGCATTTCTCTGGCCCTGAGCATGGCAATGGCAGGTGCTGAAACGACCACCGAACAAACCATGGCAAATGCGTTACAGTTTAGCCTTACAAGTAACAAAATCCATCCATCTTTTAATGCGTTGCTTTTAGCAATCGAGGAGTCACAGGAACAAACCCCTACCGATATTGAGGGAAGTCATTTTCAGCTTAACATGGCCAATTCAATTTGGGGTGAAGAGGATTTCGAGTTCAAGGCAGCCTTCCTGGAGACCTTAGCCAGACAATATGGGGCGGGCTTGTTTACAGTTGATTTCAAAGAAAACCCGGAAGGAGCGAGATTGGCAATAAATGACTGGGTAGCAGAGGAAACAGAACAAAAAATCAGAGATATCATCCCTATAGGTGTCATCAATCCTTTTACCCGTCTGGTCCTTGCCAACGCAATTTATTTCAACGGCTCCTGGTTGTATCCTTTCAATGAAAATAATACTTCCGATGCACCCTTCTATAGTCTGGATGGCACTGAATCGACAGTTAAAATGATGCATCTTTATGGAAAAAATTTAAATTACGGAAAAGGTGAAAATTACCAAGTGGTTAATTTGCCTTACTTGAGCAGTGATTTTTCAATGACAATAATTTTGCCAAATCTGGGCAGTTTTGAAGAATTTGAAGCTCAATTAGGTTTAAATAAAATGGCAAATATCCTTTCTAATATGAGCTACACCCGTGCTGATTTACAAATGCCAAAATTTGATTTTGAAACTGACATCAACGCCAATAATGTATTAATTGCCCTTGGGATGGGTGAAGCCTTCGATCCTGAATTTGCAGATTTTTCAGGAATTACCGACAAAGAAGATTTGTTTATTACTGATGTTCTTCACAAAGCAACCATTACGGTTGATGAAACCGGCACCGAGGCTGCTGCAGCAACTGCAGTTTTGATAAGTATAACTTCAGCAATGCCAGAAGAGGCAATTTCAATCATTATTGACCGTCCTTTTCTGTTCATGATCAGACATGAAACGACCGATACGATTCTGTTTTTAGGCAGGGTGTTACAACCCTAAATAGGCTTACTCCCACAAAAAGCTGCCTTACAAGGCAGCTTTTTTAGTAATTCTCATCGGATGGTAGTAAAGATCTCGCTAACCGATGGTGTGATCGTCCCAAGAGTTGAATGTAAACCTGGTAAACCCGCCATATAGCAACCGATGCCATACCATGTGAGAATACTGTAATGATGGGCGGCAGTCCCCCAATATGGTATATCCAGCACAATCGAGTTGTGCCCCATCTTTCAAGGAAATAACCCAAAAATGAGCCCGAGAAAAACAGAACCAGAGATGAAGATTTATTCTTTTCTGATGTGACAATAAAAGCACAGAAAGCAAGTGCAAACCACGTCAGAGGGTGTGCGATCCCTTTCATGGAGAATTTCAACAGAAAAAGGAAAAACGCACCATATACAATCCAGTAAATTGTTTCAAGCCATTTTTTGGAAAATTCCTTTTTAAAATGATTAACAAAGAAAGCAAGCCGATTAACAGAAAGAGCTGCAATTGGCCATGCGGGTATAATCCACAAAGGTGGTGTTTCAAAAGTATAATAATGCCACAATCCTGATAGTGTTCCCCATGCTTCTATAATGTACCCACCTGCGAGCGCAATAATAGCATACGGTAAATCTTTCTTCAAATTTGCATTAATCATAATTAAGATGCTCATCACCAAGAATATTCCTATGAGCAACCAATCAATTTGTTGCCAAGCGGGAATATCGGGATCAAATTGATGAAGGTATTCATCCAGTAAAGGCCACCAGACATAGCCAACTATGAACAACATTAGAAGAAAACCACTCAGGAACATATAGCTGGTTTTCGACCAACCAAAATGTTTTTTATTTTGTTTTGACATTGCTTTTCTTCAGGGTCACTTTACAATTTCTGGCATTGTCAGCAGATGAAAAGCCAAAGTTTCCATATCCCTGGCTTTTTTCGATGGTCCAAGTTGTTCTATGATCTCTTCAAATTTGTTTTTTATGATTCTACTTTCACCAATATAAGAAAATAAATCTGCTTCTCCTGAGATAATTTCAGGCAAACCCATCTTTTTATAAAGCTCGCTGACCAAACCATAACTCCATTGCTCTGAAATTTTAAGTTCGTCTGCCAGGTCACGTCGACCTACGCTAAAAATGAAGGCCATTCGGGCAACTTCTGCCTCATGATCAGTAAAACCAGGGATTGTTTTTCGCCCATCCAGTACCAGAGCATTCGACGGTAGGTGATAGTTAATTTCATGCGCTAATGATTGCGTTCCAGGTGTTAAAACCCAGCAACCTTCCGATAAAAATGTCATCATCCAGCTTAATGAATATCCCACCTCGCTTTTCAAAACATAACCAGAGATTTGTTCATCGGCAGCTTGGAGCAAAATCTTAGGATCTGGTTTAATGGCTGTAAGTAGGATCTTCGTCTTTTCCATGTTTGTTCTTAAAAATTGACAAATCTCTGAAATTTTGAAAAATTCGCCAAACTGATCAACATCAACAATAAGATAATCAAACCAAAGGCGCCCTTTTTCAAAACGTGAAAAAAGTTCCAAATGGCTTGAATATTCACCAATTACCCTGGTACGCCAATCTCTTATCAAAAGCAAAGCCATCCAGTTACGGGCAAAATGGTCATCCCCAAGGATAGCCACAGTAATTTCTTTACTCATTTTCACCCTCTTCCTCTATTTTTAGGTGTGAGGTGCAAAATGGACATCGTGTTGCCTTTAATGGAATGCTTTGCAGGCAAAACGGGCAGTCTTTTTCTTGTTCTTCTTCTTCTTTGTTTTCCTCTTCTTTTGTAACCTTTTCTTTTATTTCATTCATTTTTTTGTTCAAGCGATTTATTCCTTTGACTATAAGAAATACGCCTAAACCTAGAAGGAGAAAACTAATAAAATCAGTGAGAAACTGCCCATAATTAAAAGTTACAGCACCAAGTTCTCTTGCCTGTGCGAGTGTCGCATTCGTTGGTAATGGATGCTCGCCGTGGCGAAGAACGATGTAAAGATCTTGAAAATTCGCTATTCTCAATAGCAAACTAAAAGGCGGCATGATTAGATTGTCGACAATGGAATTGACCACCACACTGAATGCAGAGCCTATGATCAGACCAATCGCCAGATCGATTGCGTTGCCTCGTGAAATAAAATCTTTAAATTCCTGAATAAAGTTTTTCATGATTTTTCAAATTTCTTTCTAAAAAGATTCTGTTTAATGAGCATTTGAGATTATAACCTGAAAAAGAGCGGTATCATTATATCCAGCAAAATTTAGTTTTCCAGCACAATTGTGGAGAGAAGAAATATGAAAAAAGTTGCAGTATTAACAAGTGGTGGGGATGCGCCAGGGATGAACGCTGCAATCCGATCTGTAATTCGATGCGGTGTTGCTAAAGGATGGGACATGTATGGTGTATTCAATGGTTTCGTCGGATTGATTGCAGACAATATCCGTCCAATGGGAACAAGAGATGTCGGCGGGATTATTCATAAAGGCGGAACAATCCTTGGATCTGCACGCTGCGAAGAATTCAAAACTGAGGAAGGGCGTCGTAAGGCAATTAGAGCTTTACGGCGTGTAGGCATTGAAAGCCTGGTTGTGATAGGCGGAAATGGATCGCAAACTGGAGGCTTCGAATTGTACAAGATGGGCTTCCCAGTCGTCGGGATTGCCTCAACAATTGATAATGATCTCTTTGGATCTGAAATGACAATTGGCGTTGATACAGCATTAAATATCGCACTTGAAGCTATTGATCGACTAAAAGTTACCGCTTCATCGCACCAAAGGGCTTTTTTAATCGAGGTAATGGGAAGAAATTGCGGATACCTTGCCCTCATGTCAGGCATTGCTGGCGGCGCTGAGTACATTGTCATCCCAGAAATTGAAACCGATCCTGAAGAGGTGGCTGAATCTTTAAGGCTAGCCTATGAGCACGGGAAAGAGCATGCAATTATAGTTGTTGCTGAAGGTGCTAAATACAATGCAGATGCGCTTACATCGTATTTTGAAAAGCATGAAGAACGTTTGGGCTTTAAAATTCGCGCAACCACTCTCGGACATGTTCAGCGTGGTGGTAGCCCAGGTGCGTTTGACCGTATTCTAGCCAGCCGTTTCGGGTTTGAAGCAATTGAAACAATTGATCGAAGTGAATTTGGCGTTCTGGTTGCCTTTAAAAAAGGATCGGTCATAACAATTCCTTTAGAAAAAGTTGTTTCCCAAACGAAGACCGTATCCAAAGAAATGGTTAAACTTGCCAAGATATTAGATTAATCAATTAGTTTTGCGTAAATAGGCTTCAATAAACGGATCTATTTCACCATCCAATACTGCCTGAGTGTTGCCCATTTCAAATTCAGTACGGTGATCTTTTACCAATTGATACGGATGCAAGACATAAGACCGAATTTGAGAACCCCATTCCGCCTTTGTATACTCCCCCCTCAACTCTGAAATTTTTTCATCCTGTTCTGCGTGTTTGATTGCAAGCAAACGGGCTTTTAGAACCCGCATTGCGTTTTCTTTATTTTGCATCTGAGAGCGTTCATTTTGGCAGGTGACGACAATCCCGGTGGGTATATGGGTCAAGCGAACGGCTGTGGCATTCTTCTGAACGTTTTGACCGCCAGCACCTGATGATTTATAAACATCAATCTTTACGTCTTCAGCTGGAACAATAATTTCTCCCATATCGTCCATTTCGGGTAGCACCTCAACCAGAGCAAATGATGTATGTCGGCGATGGGCGGCATCAAAAGGCGACAAGCGAACCAAACGGTGAACCCCTTTTTCTGGCCGCAAATAGCCATACGCCAATGCACCACGAACACTAATTGTCACACTTTTTATTCCAGCTTCTTCCCCATCGGTTCGATCCAAAATGTCTGTCTGATAATTTCGGTTTTCAGCCCATCGAAGGTACATCCGTTCCAACATTTCCGCCCAATCTTGCGAATCTGTGCCACCAGCGCCCGAGTGAATAGCCAAAAGTGCATTTCCTTGATCATACTTTCCAGAAAGCAAGGTGCGTAATTCGAGTCTATTTACCTGGGTTTGGATGTTGTCTATCTCTTCATTGAGCTCAGGGAGCATTGAATCTTCAGCGATTTCTAAAAGCTCTTGCGTGTCTTCAACTCTCTTTTTTAGTGTCTCGTAGGTTTCTATCTCGTTTCGGAGGTCTGCCTGCCGAATCATAATCTTTTGTGCCCGCTCTCGATTGTCCCAAAGATTTGGGTTCTGTGCTTCTTTCTCTAAACGGGCAAGTTCTTCCTTGCACCCCGCTAAGTCAAAGATGCTCCTGTAAATGAAGTAATTTATCATAAGTCTCGTTAAGCTGAGACTTTAAGTTTTCAATCGTCATTGTCTTCTCCACTTATCCGTCGATAATCCCGCTAACAAAAGCATCTCGATCAAATGGTTGCAAATCAGAAATTTGCTCTCCCAATCCAGCAAAGATAATTGGGATATCCAGCTGTGATTTGATGGCAAAAGCCATCCCCCCCTTCGCTGAAGAATCGAGTTTCGCTAAGATAACACCATCAATCGACACAGCTTCTTTAAAAGCTTTTGCTTGCTGCAATGCATTTTGGCCTGTAGTAGCGTCTAAAACCAACCAGGTAGCGTGTGGAGCGCCTTGCAAGGCTTTTCCACTCACTCTGTAAACCTTTTTTATTTCTTCCATTAAGTTGAAACGAGTGTGCAACCTGCCAGCGGTATCAATTATTACGACATCCTTTTTGCGCGCTATAGCTGCATTAATCCCATCAAAGGCTGCAGCTCCCGGATCACCACCAGCCTGTCCAGATATGAGAGGAACATCAACCCTCTCCGCCCACACTTTCAATTGATCGATCGCAGCGGCGCGATACGTATCCGCTGCAACTAGAAGAGCCGATTTGCCATCATTAATAAAAAGATGAGCTAATTTGGCAGCTGAGGTTGTCTTTCCAGAACCATTTACCCCCACCAACATTATTACTGTAGGCTTATTATTAAAGTCAGGCAGGCGTGGTAAGTCCAATCGACCAACCAGTTCATTTTTTAATGCTTGCTGCAGATCAGCTGTCGTAATCAAACCCTCATTTTTGACCGTTTGCTTAAGTGTGTGGACAACATCCATTGTTGTATCCACACCAAGATCGGCCTGGATCAGTAAGTCTTCCAATGTATCCCAGGTTTCTTCGTCAAGCTCTGAAGTGCCAAAGAAGTTTGCAATCCGTCCAAAAGCAATTTTTCGTGTTTTTTCCAGTCCTTCACGCCATTTATTAAAAAAGTTTTCTTTCATATTAATGTAATTATATCACCTGGGGATTGGAGAGGAAAATTATTCGGTTTCGGCAGCAAGCTGCCCACATCCCGCACCAATTTCTATTCCACGGCGCAAACGAATAGAACAGGCAATTTGATGACTTTCAAGAACATTTGCAAAAGCACGCACCGTATTTTCATTTGACCCTTTCTGATTATATTTTCTAGTTGGGTTCAAGGAATTAAATTGACGTGGCATAGCATTCCTTTGATTCTATTAGCCAATGAAACAGCATCAGCCTTCGAATCATTTAAACCTTCAATTAAAGCATATTCAAAAGTAATCCGCCGATTAGTTTTCTCAATATAATATCGGCATGCATCGAGAAGATCATTTATCGGGTACTTTTGGTTGATCGGCATCAATTTTGACCTGAGAGCATCATCTACAGTATGCAAACTGACAGCAAGATTGATTTGTGTATTTGTATCCGCAAATTTTCTAATTTTTGGGACAATACCAGCTGTACTGATTGTCATTCGTCGAGCACCAAAACCAAATGCCCTTGGCTCATTAAGCAAATTTAAAGCCTTCATCATATTATCGTAATTATGAAAGGGTTCTCCCATGCCCATAAATACAATATTTGTAATCCGCTCCCCTGTTCCATTTAATTGTCTGGCGAAATGAATTACCTGAGCAATGATCTCACCACTGCTAAGGTTTCTTGCAAGCCCCATTTGCCCTGTTGCACAAAAAGAACATCTTAAACCACAACCCGACTGTGTGGATATGCAAACAGTCCGCCGCTGATCATATATCATCAACACTGCTTCGATCAAATAGCCATCACTCAACTTGAATAAGGTCTTGATCGTTTGACCATCCTCGGATTGCAACGTTCTAATCGGGGTTATCCCTTGTGTGTCAAATTGTAGAGATAATCTTTCTTGCAAGTCCCTAGGCAGTGTGGAAATTTCATAGAACCCCTCGGCTAATACCTGATACAAGCCAAACATTATTTGTTGTGCCCTAAAACCCTGTTCCCCCTGCTCAGACAGCCAATTAACCAATTCAATTTGACTTAAATCAAAGATTAATCGTTTTGATCCGTACATCAAAAGATTAAATCCGTCAAATCTTCAGCAACAATGTCTGGCTTCGGTTGAAAATTTTTTAATTGATCCAATGTTGATGCACCGGTTAGCACAAGTGCCGTATGTATTCCAGCAACTTGTGCACCAACGATATCAGTTTCTAACCGGTCGCCAATCGCCAGAGTTTCTTCAGGTGGTAATTGCAAACGTTTTAATGCAATTTCATAAAGATCCGGGCTGGGTTTTCCAACAATTTTCGCTTTACGTCCGGATGCAGTTTCCAGGGCAGCCACAATGCTTCCAGAACCTGGTATTAATCCCTCCAGTGTAGGATAGGTTGCATCCCCATTTGTGGCAAAATACTCACATCCATTTCGAATTAATAAATATGCATGTTTTAATTTGTCAAATGTTAATGTATAATCTAAGCCGCTGACGACAAGGTGGGCATCTTCTTGTTCTGTAACAATTCGGAACCCAAATTCTGAAAGCGTGTTTTTAAGACTTGGTTGACCAATTACATAAATATCAGCCCCATGAGGATACTTCTCTTGTAGCAATGCTCCTAATGCCTGAGAACTGTTAATCACTTGCCACTCTTCCAATACAACGCCAAAATCTCTCAATTTTTGATGGAATTCATCAATAGTCTTTGTAGTGTTATTTGTTGCCAGGATTGTTTTCAAGCCACTCGATTGTATCTGCGCAAATATCGCTGGGAGGTCGCCAATTGGTTGGGTATCGTGCCACAACACACCATCCATGTCTATAATCAACCCTTTAATATTCGGGAGATGCTCAGAAATCATTGTCACTCCTTAAAGTTATTGTCGAATGGCTATGCGTATATTAATAAAAATAGTTTTCCGTTTCGAAGCGAGTTATTTATCCGGTGGTGGAAGTACTTTATCCACAAGACCATATTCAACGGCTTGCTCGGCACTCATATAGAAATCACGTTCTGTATCTCTGATAATTGTTTCTTCGGTCTGACCTGTAGCTTCAGCAAGGATAACGTTGATACGTTCTTTTAGGCGTAAAATTTCTTTTGCCTGAATCTCAATATCTGACGCCTGCCCTGAAGCGCCCCCCAGAGGTTGGTGCATATGGATGGTCGCATGTGGTAAGGCGTAACGATGGCCTTTTGAACCTGCGGCTAAAAGTACCGTTCCAAAACTGGCTGCAACACCGACAGCAACTGTTGAGATTTTGTTGGGGATCATGCGCATGGTATCGTATATAGCCATGCCGGCATAAACTTGCCCGCCTGGCGAGTTAATATACATTTGTATGCCGCTTTCTGGGTCTTCACGGCTCAAATATAACAACTGAGCCACAATAAGATTAGCAACCTGGTCGTTTATTGCTGTTCCAAGGAAGACAATCCTATTTTTTAACAACAAAGAATAAATATCATAGGCTCGTTCGCCAGCTCCCGAGGTTTCAACAACCATTGGGATGAGGGAGGAAATATTATTTGTAATCATATTCACCTTCTATTCTATAAACCAGTTGAACAATTCTTTCCCAGTTCTTTATTCACAGCAAACAACTACTGACCTTCACTTTCGTCAGTGTCTTGGGTAAGGGTATTCTCATCTTCTATAGATATATTTTTAGTTTCGAGTTCAACAGCGGAAGCCTCTTTGTCATCGAGCTCATCATTGCCTGTTTCGGTTTCAGTGCCTTGCATTTCAAGGTCTTCAATTTCTTCCGAAGCTTTGGTATCTTCAACGTCTTCACTTTGAATTTCCGTTTCCTGATCCTCTTCAGGAATGGGCTGACCCGTGCCAATCAATTTCAATCGTTCTTTCAGGAGAACTTCCATGGTTCGAGAAAGGCCCTCCATACTGATCATGCGAGAAAATTCATCATTACCCATATCTTTTTGCAAATCTTCAACTTTACCAGACCGCAAAACCTCATTCACAACATTTTCGACCTGTTTAATTAATAAATCTTTATTCAGTTTTAAGCCTTCATTTTCAATCAGAGCATCTATCACCAATGACCGTTCGAGCCGTTGCGTCGCAACAGGAAGAATTTCCTCTTCGGTAAACGTTTCCTCATCTTTATCCCGCAATTTGAGGTAGGTTTCGTATTCCATATTCTGCTTTTTTAATTGGTTCTTAAGGCCATTGAGAATGTGTTCTACTTCATGATCCACCATTTGTGGTGGATAGTTTAATTCTGCTTTTTCAATTATTTCATTAAGTAGCTCATTGATATAATTCTGTTCGTAATTTAATTCATGCTCTTTAATCAGCTGTGCTTCCAGTTTCTCTCGAAATTCTTCAGGTGTATCAAATGTACCCAAAGATTGAACAAAATCCTCATCAAATTCGGGGAGCTCTAAGGCTTTTACCGATTGAACATCGACAGTAAAGATAGCAGTTTTTCCGCGAAATTCCTCGTCTTCATAATCTGCAGGATAGGTGTGTTGAATTTCTTTACTGTCATTTCCTTTAACACCTAGCAATTGCCGACTAAAACCAGGGAATGGCCATTCGTTCTTTGAAATTTCTTCTTCAGTCGGAATAACGACTTGTTGTGGGGTCTTGTCGGTGATGGTAGCCTCTTCATCCTCATCTGGGTTCAAAAACTCACCACTCAGATTAAAATACACAAGGTCTCCGACCTCTGCAGCACGGTCAGCAGGCACAATAGTAGCGGAATTTCGCCTAAGATTCATAATATAGTTATCTACCTCTGCAGGGTCAAAATCTTTCAGCGCATAATCTTTACGAATTTCCCGATAATTACCCAAATTAATTTCTGGTTTTAATGGCACCATTAGAATAAATTTTGGTGGATCAATTTTTTCCAAAGTTTCAAGGTTGCCTGAACCCGATGGTTCAATTTCTGCTTGTTCCAAAATTTTTGGATAATCCGTTTCAATCAATAAATCTAGAGCTTCTTGAACGATTACTTCTTCGCCATAATGATTGACGATAACCTGAAATGGCGCTTTGCCTGGCCTGAAACCCGGTATTTTCACATTTTTTGAAATTTTTTTGGCAGCTCTACGTTTAAAACCTTCAAATTCGTCTGAAGTATATTCAACAGTAAGTTTTGCCTGTCTATCATCCTGGATTAACTTTTGAATATTCAATGTCAAGTCCTTTAAATTAAAAATTTTCCATCAATGGGGAAGGAGAGGCTCGAACTCTCACGCGTTGCCGCACGTGATCCTAAGTCACGCCTGTCTGCCAATTCCAGCACTTCCCCTATTAAAATGCATGAAAATTATACGCTAGAGAAATTTTAAGGTCAATAAGAAGCGGAAATTAAACTATAAGAATTCCGTTAATGTTCGAGTATAATCAGGCGTCGCAGTATCAACAAATCAATCGTTAGGAGAAGGCTCATGGCCCAAATTATTACAACTTCCACGCCAGGAAAAGAACGGGAGTATTGGAGTAAAACCATTGTTGTCACAATTCGCAACTTCATGCGCAAACCGACTCCTGATTCGGAGGCTGAGGACATGGTGGCTTACATTATTATTGCTCTGAGTGAAATTTCTAAGGGAATAGATCAATCGGTAGCCGCCTGGGAAAAGCGTGGGTATTGGGTGAAAGCAGATAAATATCGGCTAGAATGGAAATGGGCTGAAAACACGTATTCAAAATTGAGCACATCCTACAAATTACGCGATTGGGACACAATCACAACACTTCTAATTGATGCCATGCAAAAGTTTGCAAATATTAAAGTTAGCGACCGTCATCGTATGGGAAAGCCATGGGTTGGAGCCAAATTGAATTATCAAAAATTGAATGAATAATCTGGTTTCTGAAATATTTTTAACTTCAAACTATGTGAAAATCCACCTATCGATTTTCAAGTTGATTGATGATACTATTGATATGAATAAATAGATAAAACAGACCTGTCAAGTTTCGGTATACTTAGGCTGTGATTTATTAAACAGGATGAATTCCAATTCAATGGCACAAAATCGAATTAAAC
>Ga0255347_1002680_pt1 | contig 24646 bp, 22 predicted proteins | sample wastewater_treat_2_FD_192479 | JGI IMG/M metagenome (GOLD analysis project Ga0255347, IMG submission 192479) | Wastewater microbial communities from Lulu Island WWTP, Vancouver, Canada - plant24 | ecosystem: Engineered > WWTP > Wastewater > Unclassified | place: Canada: Vancouver, British...
CCCGTGGGTGCGCATCCGCGAACTCAAGAAGCTCCTGACCAAAACCCCCATGATGATGCTGCTCCGTGGCCAGAATTGTGTAGGGTATAGAAATTACGCGGACGATTTCGCCGAGGCCTTCGTCGAGCGTGCGGCGATCAATGGGATCGATGTGTTCCGGACCTTTGATGCCCTGAACGATTTCCGCAATTTTGAAGCGGTTATCAAACCCATCAAGAAGCTCGGCAAGCACTTCCAGGGCACCATCTGCTACTCCCTGACCCTGCGCCGCATGGGTGGCCCGGTGTACAATCTTGATTACTATGTCAATAAGGCCAAGCAACTCGAGAACATGGGCGCCGACACCATCTGTATCAAGGACATGGCTGGACTCATCGCCCCTTACGATGCCTACTACCTGGTCAAAGCCCTGAAAGCCAACGTCAAGGTTCCCATTCACCTCCACAGCCATTTCACCTCGGGCATGGCGGATCTGGCCCTCCTGAAGGCGATTGAAGCCGGCGTCGACATCGTTGACACCTGTCTCGCGCCCTGGGCCTACCGCAGTTCCCACCCGGCCATTGAGCCTCTGGTCGTGACGCTGCGCGGCACCAACCGCGACACCGGCTTTGACCTCCACAAGCTGGCCGAGTGTGGTGCGCATTTTGAGAAGGTCTCGCCCAAGTACCGTCATCTCCTGGATGACCGGATGTCCACCATTGACATCAACGTGCTGCTGCACCAGACCCCGGGCGGCATGCTTTCCAACCTCATCAACCAGCTGCGGGAAATGGGCGCTTCCGACCGCCTCAACGACGTGTTTGAAGCCCTGCCCAAGGTTCGTAGTGAAATGGGCCAGGTCCCCCTGGTCACGCCAACCAGCCAGATCGTCGGCATTCAGGCCGTCAACAACGTCCTCTTCGATACTCCCGAAGAGCGCTACAAGATGATCTCCGCCCAGTCCAAAGACCTGTTCTATGGGCTCTACGGCGAGACCCCGGTGCCCCTGGATCCCGAGATCCAAAAGAAGGCCCTCAAGGGTTATCCCAAGGGCGAAACGCCGATCACCTGCCGCCCCGGTGAGATCATCCCGCCCGAAATGGAGAAGAACTGGGAAGATACCAAGGGTCTGGCCAAAGACATCGACGATGTCATCATCTATGGCATGTACCCCATGACCGGAATGCGCTTCCTCAAGTGGAAATACGGCGTCGAGCCGGTGCCCAAGGAAGTCATGCCCAAGACCTTGGAAGATTGCGCTCGTGAACAGGAACTGATCAAGAAAGCTCTCGCCGGCAAGCTCGTCGAGAAGCCCGAAAAGGTCGTTCCCGAAAAGGGCGAAGCGATCCGCAGCTTCAACGTGTTTGTGGACGGTGATTATTTTGAGGTTGAAGTTGAACAGGTCGGCGGCGCCGCCCCCATGATCACCTCAATCACGCCGGTGGCCCAGCCCGCTGCCGCTCCCAGACCTGCGGCAGCGCCGGCTCCCAAGCCTGCCGCTGCTGCTCCCGCTGCTGCTCCCGCCGCCGCTCCGGCAGCGCCCGTGGCCGGCGGAACCAAGATGGAATCCCCCATGCCGGGTATGGTCATTCGCTATGAAGTGAAGGAAGGCGATACCGTAAAGGCTGGTGACGTGGTCATGGTCCTCGAAGCTATGAAGATGGAAAACTCCCTTACCAGCCCGGCTGACGGCGTGATCAAGCAAATCTGCTGCCAGGCAGGACAGAGCGTACAGAAGGGTGACGTGTTGGCGGTTATTGGCTAACGGAAGCGAATCGAGTATCTTTTAAGCTAGAGTGGACGAACTCGAAGGAGGAACAAGCATGGCTTTGAAAAAGAGCAAGATCACCGTTGTCGGCGCCGGGTTTGTAGGCGCTACCGCGGCCCATTGGGCAGCATCCAAAGAGCTCGGCGATGTCGTTATCGTTGATATCATCGAAGGCATGCCTCAGGGCAAGGGTCTCGACCTGCGTCAGGCAGCTCCGGTGGAAGGCTTCGATTCCCGGGTCTTCGGCACCAACGATTATAAGGACACTGCGGGTTCCGACATCGTCATCATCACCGCCGGGGTGCCCCGCAAGCCGGGCATGAGCCGTGATGACCTGCTCGCCATCAACACCAAGATCGTAAAGGAGGTAACGGAGAACATTGTAAAGTATTCTCCCGATGCCATTTTGATCATCGTCTCCAATCCGCTGGATGCCATGACCTACGTCGCCCACAAGGTCAGCGGCTTCCCCGCCAACCGCGTTATCGGCATGGCCGGGGTGCTGGATGCGGCGCGCTTCCGCGCCTTCATTGCCATGGAACTGGATGTGTCCGTGGAAGATGTCAATGCCTTTGTGCTGGGCGGCCATGGCGACACCATGGTGCCCCTGCCGCGCTACAGCACGGTGGCCGGGATCCCGCTGCCGGATCTGCTTCCGGCGGACAAGATCGAAGCCATGTGCAAACGCACTGCCAATGGCGGTGCCGAAATCGTGAACCTGCTCAAGACCGGCAGTGCGTTCTTCGCTCCTTCCGCGTCGGCGGTCGAGATGGCCCAGTCGATGTTAAGAGACAAGAAGCGGATCCTGCCCTGCTGTGTTTACTGTGACAAGGAATACGGCGTAGGCGGCTACTTTGTCGGCGTACCGGCCAAGCTCGGGGTCAACGGGGTGGAGCAGATCATCGAAATCAAGCTCACGCCGGAAGAAAAAGCCGGGTTTGACAAGTCCGTAGCAGCAGTTAAGGAACTCGTCAAGGCTCTGCCGATCTAGGCTCGGATCCACAGGACGCAGTTAAGTCATAAAAAAAGGCGGCTCTCAGCCGCCTTTTTTTGTTCGCTCAGTTCCCAACTGTGTGAGCGGCGACGTGAAAATGCATGGATAATGGCGACTTGAAGATGCTGGTCAGGGCAATCTACAGGATGGCCGGCATCAGGAGAAGTCTCTCGATGCCGGCGTTCTCGCAGCATGGTCACGTCTCGATCTGATCTTTCATTCTGTAGCTTTTGCCCTCGATGAGGATGGTCTCGGCATGGTGCAGGAGTCGGTCGAGGATCGCGGAAGTCAGGGTGCTGTCGTTGTTGAAGATCTCGGGCCAGTTTTTGTACGATCGGTTGGATGTGATGATAATGGAGCCCCGCTCATAGCGCTGTGAGATGACTTGGAAGAGGAGATCGGCCCCGCGCTTGTCGATGGGCAGAAATCCGAGCTCGTCAAGGAGGAGGACAGAGGGTGAGAGGTATTTTTTGAGCTCGGACTTCAAACGATTGGCGGCCTGTGCGGCGCCAAGAGAATTGATGACATCGACGGCGGTTGCGAAGAGAACGGAATGGCCCTTGAGACAGGCTTGGTAGCCCAGAGCGGTGGACAGATGGGTCTTTCCAAGCCCGACGCCTCCAAGGAGAATGACATTTGCCTTGTCTTCGAGGAACTTGAGTCGGAAGAGGTTCTGGACGGCCATGCGGTTGATCTTCTTGGGCCAGCTCCATTGGAACTGATCGAGGGTCTTGAGGACCGGAAACCGTGCGAGTCGGATTTTGCGCTGAATGGAACGGTCGAGGCGGGCGTTGACTTCTCCGAGTGCGAGGTGCTCGAGGTATTGGATGTGTGCCCAGTGGTCCCTGGCGGCCCGGTCGGCCAAGGCCTCGTGATGGTCGAGCATGAAGGAAAGATTGAGAAGTTGGAGATGGGCCTTGAGATGGGTCTGTCCGGATTCGCCGGGAATGGTTTTTTGATCCATGGTTCGTGCTCCTTTGACGGGTGGTTGATCGCTTCAGTTTTCGTAAACGGAGAGATCGGGTTGCTGCACATCGATTTCGAGGAGATCTTCCCTTCGCGTGAGATGCAGGGCTGCGGGCTCCGGCAAGAGGTTGGCGCGCTGCTCCAAAAGATTTGCGATGTACTCGCAGGAGAAAGCCTGGAAGTAGAAGGCATCCTCCATGGCCCTTTGGACCTTATCCGTTCCATGGATTTCGCTCAGGGCCACGATCTTTTGAACGTGGTGCCCGGGGTTCATTCGGCGTTTATCGAGCTCCCTGTAATAGTCCGGGGCCTTTGGTGAGAGGGCGATAAAGCGCAGGAAGAGGCTCTGGTCCCGGGCCCTTTTGCGTTGAGCGAGAAGGGGTTTGGGATGATCGGGGTCTTCGAAGTCCTGATGTCGGTCGAAGCTGCGGGGGTGCCGGGCGATGAGCACGTCCTCATGATAGATGCAGAGTCTGTCCGGATATGCCTTGAGGGTGAGGCGCGCCCCGGCGTATTGAGCTGGGACCGAGTAATGGTTGGAGTCCAAGGCAATCCGAAACTGGGATGAGGCTCTCACCTGGGTGACGTTGGCAATGTCGAAACAATGAGGAGGCAAGGGCAGAAGATGGGGCTTTTCCTCCTTGAGCAATTCGATGGGCTTTTTTCTCGTTTCGCCGTGGATGCGGACGTTGGCGACCTCGTTCAACCAGATTCGGGCGGCGGGATTCAGGGCCTCGAAGTGCGGGATGTCGAGTCCGGCCAGGAAGTTTTTCTTGGCATACCCCACCCCGTTTTCCACGCGTCCTTTTTCGTTTCCCGCGCGGACGTTGCAGGGGGCGATGGTGAAACCATATGTGTTTGCAAAGTCGAGATAGGTAGGATTGAGGACGGGAGCCTCCCCCGTGATCCTCCGAAGTACGGCGGATTTCAAGTTGTCGACCATGATTTTCCTCGGAACCGAGCCAAAGTAATCGAAGGCGTTCTGATGGCAGGCGAGGAAATGCTCCATGGTCTGCGAGACGGTGAATTCAAGATACATCATGCGGCTGTAGCAAAGCACCATGACAAAGAAGCTGAGCCTTCGGCTGCTTGAGCCGACGCTCACGGACCCAAAGGATCCCCAGTCGACCTGGGCGCACTCGCCCGGAGCGAAGGCGAGCTTGAGGAAGGCGGGTTGTCGCTTTGGGCGCACCTTGCGCACATAGTCCTTGACGATGGAATAGCGCCCGTCAAAGCCTTCCTCCCGGATACGCTGAAGGATCTGCGCGGCGGAATAGGGATGGGTCTCCAGCATCCGGACAATGGAGGGTTTAAAGGGATCGAGCTTGCTTGGACGCTGAACCGACGCACGTTTGCGGAAGTGGTTTTCCTGGATCCACTTAGCGACGGTACGCGGATCGAGGGAAAGCTCCCGAGCAATCTGAGCGGGCTTGAGCCCCTTTTGCTCATAGCAGTTTTTGATTTGGGCGAAGAGTTGGAAGTCGATCATGAGAGGCCTCCTGCAATCTTTTTGAGGACTTGCCCAAGAGATATGGATTGATCCACGGGAAGTCTGGTTTGGTTCGTGAATGCCCGCACCTCGCGGTCCAGAGGGAGCACCTGATACAGGGGCTTTTCATAAGCGATGAGATCGAGCCGGATCAGGTTTTCCCTGGCATCGCGCAGAGCCGTCTCGTCCATGGAAAGCCGCTTCATGACAGAGGAGTCGGAGTAGTAGCTCAGGCCCTCCGCATCGGCCACGGCGACCAGGAAGAGATAGAGTGCCGAGGCCTGGTGGGTGCAATGCTCGATGTGGCGGTCACGGACCAGACGCTGATCCAGCCAGCTGAATTGCTTGGGGGGCTTTCGGACCCGATGGGGATGGATGGGATGTTTCTCGATCATGGCTGCCTCCGTTGTTTGGGGTTGGACGGTTCAAAATGTCGTCCCCCAATTGTTGCAGACGACGGAGGGCAGGGGCGATGTCCTCTTGTAACGGAGTACCGATCAATTGTGAGATTAATCCAATTAAAATAGCGGGTTGCACGTTCAAGAGATCTTGTAACGCATCTCCGGCGAAAGAACTCTCAACTGGCGACTTTTCCGTTGTTTTCTCGGATAAGACAGCTTGTAACGCATGGGTCCCTGGAGACGTCTTCCGGCGCCAGTAACCGGGGTTTTCCCGGCGCCACTCCTGGACCCTTCGGACATGGTCAGGTCCCTGAAAATAGCGGCGGTTCTCTTCCTTTTGCACCCAGCGACGCTGACTTGCAGCCTTGCTTGCCTTGCGACACTTGGGTTCGGTGCAGTATTGCTGATGCCTGGCGTTGCGAGGATCCGGACGGAAGAAAACGGAGCAGTGCGCGCACCTGCGCTTCTTGATTCGTGTGGTCATTGACGCCATACCTCCGGAGTCAATGATCACGCCAACGCTCCCCACTGGGAAGAAGACGGCGGCGGCGAAAGAACACAAGGGAAGAAAAGAGAAGAAAACTTTATGCGGATGCTTTGGAAGAAGACAGAGAAAGAAGAACCAACACTTTCAGGGCGACCGTCCTACTCCACTTTCAGGTCACCGGTGACACCCAACTGTCACGCGTCATGCTGCGCCGCCAGCGCCTCCCATCTTCAGTCTCTGGAAAAGCTGCACTTCATGGCAAAATGCTTGATACTGGCCTCGTCATTGCGCAGAATCGCATCCTGAAAAGCCTGCAACCGGTCACAATCTCTGCTGCATTCTTCCTTGCTGGCATGAACTTTTTCACAATTACGGCAGGGACTCTCTATCGTTCTTGCATAATTAGCGGCCATCGTTCGCACCCTCCACCAGCTCGAATCAACCCCGGCTTCCACCGGAACCACCATCCGCTAACGCTTAAGAGCATATTGGCGTATGCTATATCGCCTGTCAAGTCTGTTTCACCGCGCCGGTTTGCGGCGGTCCGCCCGAGCCCTTGATCGGATACACCAACCGGACGTCCATGCCGCTCCTCCCTCGCTGCACTGCGTTCAATTTTTCTCATTTGCCGGTGTTTGCTGTTGCATCTTCTCCTGCTTGCTGATATAGACCTCCCTGAGATACCTTGTGAGGGCCCTGGATCCATTCACTCTTTTGACAGGTGGAGGTAAGGCAAGCACATTAGAGTCTCGTTAACCCATCTCCTTTTATTCATCCTGCTCTGGTTCGCTTTTCCCGGTCCCCTGCGGCGGGGGTGCTGGAAGTGAGCCAAAACTGCCCGAACGCGTGAGTTCGTGCTTTCTTTAACAGAACCCGTTGGGAGCCCTCAGCGGGCGGCATCGTGTGGAAATTGTGTTGAGGAGGGTAAGCATGTTTGATGAAAAGGTATTAGAGAAGATCAAAGCTGGCAAGCAAAATTGGGACCAAGGGCCTGTTCAGAAGACGCTGGCCAAAGCCAAGGAACAGAAACCGGTTTTCACCACCATTTCCGGCACTCCCGTCGAGCGGCTCTATACCCCGCTGGATGTGGCCGGGATGGATTACGACCGGGATCTCGCCTATCCGGGGATGTTTCCCTACACCCGTGGGGTACAGCCGACCATGTATCGCGGCCGCTATTGGACCATGCGTCAGTACGCCGGTTTTGGGACCGCCAAGCAAACCAACGAACGCTACCGCTACCTGCTGAATCAGGGCCAGACTGGCTTGAGCGTCGCCTTCCACCTGCCCACGCAGGCCGGTTACGACAGTGACGACCCGCTTTCCATGGGTGAAGTCGGCAAGGTCGGGGTGGCCATCGACTCCATCGAGGACATGAAGGTCCTGTTCGATGGTATCCCCCTTGACAAGGTCTCCACCTCCATGACCATCAACGCCGCGGCAACGGTTCTATTGGGCATGTATCTGACCCTGGCCGAAGAGCAGGGCGTATCGTGGGACAAGGTCAGCGGCACGGTGCAAAACGACGTTCTGAAGGAAATCATCTGCCGCGGCCAGTACATCTATCCCCCCAAGCCCACCATGCGGCTGACGGTCGATTTGATCGAGTTCTGCCAGAAGAATGTCCCCAAGTGGAACACCATCAGCATTAGCGGCTACCACATCCGTGAATCGGGTTCCACGGCAGCCCAGGAAATGGCCTTCACCATTGCCGACGGCATCGCTTACGCCCAGGCGTGCGTTGATCGCGGCATGGACGTTGACTCTTTCGGACCGCGTCTGAGCTTCTTCTTCAACGCCTTCACCAACGTTTTGGAGGAGGTTGCCAAGTTCCGCGCTGCTCGTCGCTATTGGGCGAAAGTGATGAGGGACCGCTTCAAGGCAAAAGACCCACGCTCCATGATGCTACGCTACCATGTCCAGACCGGCGGCGTAACCTTGACTGCCCAGCAACCGCTGAACAACGTGGTTCGCGTGGGCCTGCAGACCTACGCTACGGCTCTGGGTGGAGGACAGTCACTCCACACCAACTCCTACGACGAAGCCCTCTGTCTGCCGACCCAGCAGGCCGTGACGGTGGCTTTGCGGACCCAGCAGATCGTTGCCGAAGAAAGCGGCGCCACCGATACCATCGACCCGCTCGCCGGCTGCTACTACGTCGAGGCCATGACCGATAAGATCGAAGCCGAGATCGATGATTACATCAAGAAGATCGATGCCATGGGTGGCACCCTGGTCGCCATCGAGCAGGGCTACATCCAGAAAGAGATCCAGAACAGCGCCTATCGGTTCCAGAAAGAGATCGAATCGGGAGAACGCGTCTACGTCGGGATCAACAAATACACCATGGAAGAACCCCCTCCAACCGGTCTTCTGAAGGTGGATATGTCAGTAGGAGACGAAAAGGCCGCAGAGCTGAAGAAATTCCGCGCGTCAAGAGACCAGGCCAAATGGAAAGCCGCCCTCGACAAGTTGCGCGAAGTCTCCAAGACCAACGAAAATGTCATGCCGGCAGTCATCGAAGCGGTCAAGGCGAAAGCCACGGTCGGCGAGATCTGCAATGTGTGGCGCGATGTTTTCGGCGAATATCGACCCAAAGAATTTGTCTAGAAGATCAGGCTTCAGATTTACGGACTGTTCGAACAGCGGAGGTAATTTTCCATGGCAAAGAAGATCAAGATGATAGTGGCAAAACCTGGTCTGGATGGACACGACCGAGGCGCCAAGCTTTTGTCGAGAATATTTGCGGAAGCCGGAATGGAAGTGGTTTACACCGGCCTTCGCCAGACCCCGGAGATGATCGTCCAGGCAGCTATTCAGGAAGATGCGGACGTAGTCGGACTGAGCAGCCTTTCCGGAGTACATAATTATTTCTTCCCCAGAGTAGCGGAGCTTCTTCGCGAAAAGGGCCTTAACGACGTTCTGCTGGTGGGTGGCGGCATCATCCCGGTGGAGGACTACGACGGTCTCAAGAAAGCCGGCGTAAAGGCCATTTTTGGGCCGGGAACCTCAACCACGGAAATCGTGGATTTTATCCAGAGCAACGTCAAAGCCCGTGGCTAAGCTGCCGAATCCTTAAGGGGTTCTTGTGGCAAGCCATGGTAGTCCAAGATCGGGGAGAGACGCCTGAGACATTGGTGAGACTCCCCGATCTCCCTTAAACAAATGCTCCTGATCCTTCCTCCAGGCAGAAGTATCAGGAAATCGGCAGGATCTTTTCCAACCGGCATCATGCTTCCTGCAAAGGGAAAGCAATCAGCTGAGTGGGCACCGCGGGATGCTGGAACGAGGCCTTCGACCACATCCTTATTGAAACCCTGCCGCCAGAATCAAATCAGCGGGTAGGTACTGAAAGGGAACGCAGTGCATAGCACAATGCCTAAGGATTACGCGGCGGAGATCCTAGCGGGATCAACGACGGCGGTGGCACGGTTGATCACCTGGCTGGAAGATGAGGATGAGCGAGCCTACCAGTGCATGGTGCAACTCTATCGCCACACGGGGAAAGCCTATATTATCGGGATCACCGGGTCGCCAGGGGCCGGAAAGAGTACCCTCACCGATAAACTGACCCGGCACATTCGCAAAGCGGGACTGACAGTCGGCATTATCGCCGTGGATCCTTCCAGCCCTTTCACGGGTGGAGCCATTCTGGGGGACCGCGTGCGCATGAGCGAGCACAACCTGGATGAGGATGTCTACATCAGGAGTATGGCCACCAGGGGATTTCTGGGTGGAATGTCCAAAGCGACCGGGGATGTCGTCAAAGTTCTGGATGCCTTCGGCAAAGATGTTATTATTATAGAGACGGTTGGGGTGGGGCAGGATGAAGTGGACATCATCGGCATCGCTGATACCACCTGTCTCGTATTGGTCCCGGGCCTGGGTGATGCGATTCAGAGCATGAAGGCCGGGATCATGGAGATCGCCGATGTCTTTGCCATCAACAAGGCGGATCGGGCCGGAGCCGATCAGTTGCTGGCCGAGGTTACCTATCGGGTGGAACAGGATGCCCACATCAAACCCACCGATTGGACCCCAACGGTGGTCAAGACGGTAGCCGTCAACGATGAAGGCGTGGATCAACTGTGGGAAGCGGTAAAAGAACACCGAGCCCATCTGGAGGAGAATGGCAAGCTCCAGGAAAAACGTCGTGAACGCACCTACCGGGAAACCCTGCGCATGATCCATAGTGAGCTGTTTCGAATCGTGCGGGAACAACTCGAAAATAGCGGGCAACTCGACCATATCGTAGAGGAGATTCTGGATCGCAAGCTGGATCCTTACTCTATCATGCGTCAAATCGTGAGTAAGTGGCTTTCAATTTCCCCAAAATAGCAGGAGGACATCATGAAGGTTCTAAAACTTGATCACATCGGCATCGCCGTCAACTCAGTTGAAGACGCCAAGAAGCTCTGGAGCGACGTCCTCGGCCTGCCTATGGCCGGCAGTGAGACCGTGGCGGAGCAAAAGGTCACGACCGCCTTTTTTCCAGTGGGTGATACCGAAGTAGAGCTGTTGGAATCAACGGCACCCGATGGTCCCATTGCCAAATTCATTGAAAAGAATGGTGGCCGGGGCGGGGTTCAGCATCTTGCTTTCCGGGTGGAAAACATTGAGGAGGCGCTGGCTGAATTGAAGTCCAGAGGGGTTGCTCTCATCGACGAAAAGCCGCGCATGGGTGCCGGCGGCGCCAAGATTGCCTTCCTTCATCCCAAAGCCACCTACGGGGTGCTGGTCGAGATTTCTGAAAGACACGACTAATCGTTGCTAAAACCAGGCGCATTATGGAGGGGACACAGCGTTCGTGTCCCCTCTTCTTTCCTTCCCTCAGGGCTTGCTCACCACCTCTTCCTCATGGCCCCGGGAAGCCGTAAGGCGAGATTTGAGGAACCATCCAGCTCCTCCCAGGAGGAGCACTCCCACCACCAGATCAATCTGGTGCGAGTAGGTCTGGACCACCTGCCAGTGCTCTCTCAGTTTCATCCCACAAATCAATAGAAACGTATTCCATAGAGTAGCCCCGACCAGGGTAACCGCCAGGAAAGGAACGAGTGGCATCCGACCGATGCCGGCGGGAATCGAAATGAGGTGTCGCACCACCGGCACGAAGCGGCTGATCAGGACCGTGAGCAATCCTCCCCGGCGATTGAAGAATCTCTCGGTGATCACCAGATCGTGGGGGTTCAGCAGCAGATACCGGCCAACCTTCAGAACCGCTGTTTTGCCGCCGTAATAGCCCATATAGTAGGAGAGGAGCGAACCGATAAGTGAACCGAGACTGGTCGCTCCTATTGCCCACCAGAGATTCCAGCTCCCGTCGGCTACCAGAAACCCAACAAACGGCATGACCGCTTCGCTCGGAACCGGGGCGATCATACTCTCCAGGGCCATGAGCACGCCGGCTCCGAAGTAGCCGGTCATATCCAGACATTTCACGGCAAAGGTCGTAACTGCTTGGGTGAGCACTGATTGAAATCCTCCTCGTCTATCCGGAATTGGCCGTGCCGGCTGCAAGGTATGTCTGAAACCATTCCAGACTCGCCCTCATGGCCATCTCCCGCCAATGAGGAGCGAGCAGGCGGTGATCGGCGGTTTTCATCAGCAGCAGCCGCTTCGGTTCGCCAACCTGGCGATAGTTGGCCACAGCCTCAGCCCATGGGACCGTCTCATCCTCCTGGCCATGGATGATCAGAACCCCGGATACCGGCGGCAGGTCTTGCAGGTTTTCGGGCTCGCCCAGGGGAAAGCCCGGGGGAAACAGGCTCTTCAGCTCATCCACTTCCTCCAGACCAAGCTTGATCCGCGACAGGTCAAAGGGGCTCGACCAGCAGACCACCGCCTTGATACCTTTGGGATCGGCGGCGGCGGTCAGGAGGGCGAGGTAGCCGCCGAGGCTGGACCCCAGCAGGCCGATTCGGCCGTCTGCCCAGGATTGTTTCTGGACAAAGTCGAGCACCAGCCGCAAGTCACGCAGCCTGCCGAACAGCAGACTCTCCCAAGGCACCACACGGGACTCACCGCAGCCGGTAAAATCAAAACGAACCACAGCGAAGCCCCCGCGGCTGAATTGGTCGCCGATGGCCACAAACTTCGGGCTATCCTTGTAGCTGAGCAGACCGTGGCAGCACACGACAACAGCTCCCGGCGGATGTTCCGGCAAATGGACCACCGTCGGGACCGATCCGTCAGGGCCGGGAATTGAGACCGCAAAAGAAGTGTTCACGGCATTCCTAGGCCTTGCTTGAGGTTTTGTGGCGAACGGCAAAGAGCTCGATCTGCTGCGCTTCGCCATCCATACGCAAGGATTGCGAAGTCTTTTTGAAGACAAAGCACTTGGTCAGCTCTTCAAAGAAGCTTGGAGCAGGTAAATCAGCGTGCTTGGCAAGGAAAATCACGCCGTCAGGAGCCAGCGAGCGACTCAGGAAACTCACCAGCAGCGGATAGGAACGCCGGTCGTAGACCACCTCCGACCCGACAATGGCATCGTAGCGGCGGGTCTCCCCCAGATCGCTCCAGTCGAGCTTCCGAATCTCCAGGTCGCTCAACCCGTTCAGCAACGCATTGGCCCGGGCAAACAGGAGGGCATCCTCGTTGATATCGGTAACGGTGATGCGATGCCCGCAAAGGGCGGCGTAAATGCCGACAATACCTATCCCGGCACCGATTTCCAGGAGATGATGGTGCGGCCTGACCGGCTGTTTTCCCAGGAAATAGGCGAGGAGGAAGCTGGCTTCCCAGAGCTTGGCCCAGAAAGGAGCCTCGGTCACATTGGGATCGTCGGCTTCAATCCGGTCCAGGATGAATTCCTCATAATCCTTGATCTGAACGATCTTGAGGACACGTTCCCCGATTTTGAGAGGAATGGTCTCGACCGCAAACTTGCTCCCGATTTGCTCCATCACCCGATCCAGCTCAGACATCAAGCTTCTCTCCACTCATTTAAGAATCACCACCACCCAAGGTCCTTCCAAGAGCCGCCGGCAAGCCGTTTAGAATTCCTCTCAGCCACGAAGTCACACGAAGAATTCATTTCTTGTTCTTCGAGCCCTTCCGAGTCAAACAGCCGAAGTGCTTTGTTCTCTTGCTGTCATGAACCGTGGTCAGGTCAGCACACAATTCACTGGTCTCAATCATGAAATCGCCAAAAAATCGCTTTCTTCGTGTAACTTCGTGTGACTTCGTGGATCAGAAAACACCAGATGTTGTCGCGCCGTTCCTCACCGGCAATTTCAGCGCATCCCATCCTCCCGCGTCGCGGCATGGTCTGCGCTCGCCCATCCCTTGCGAGAACGGAGCCAGTATCCGGCCCAGCGCAGGCGCTCCTGAAAAGACTCCAGGTAGAGATACACGACCGGAGTGAGATAGAGTGTCAGGAACTGGGATAGCAGCAAGCCGCCAACCACCGCCAGCCCCAGCGGTCGCCGTGCCTCCGCGCCCGCGCCAATCCCGAGCGCGATGGGCAGAGTGCCCATGAGGGCCGACATGGTGGTCATCATGATCGGCCGGAATCTCAGAATACAGCCGGCAAAGATCGCTTCCGCCGGGCCTTTTCCCTCCTCCCGTTGCGCATTCAAGGCGAAATCGATCATCATGATGGCGTTTTTCTTCACGATCCCGACCAGCATGATGATGCCGACAAAAGCGTAGATGCTCAAATCCGTCCGAAAGATGAGCAGCGTCAGCAAGGCTCCCACCCCTGCCGCCGGCAGTCCCGAGAGGATGGTCAGCGGGTGAATGAAGCTCTCGTACAGGATCCCAAGTACCATATAGATGACCAGAATAGCCATGATGAGCAGAATCCACATGCCCTGCATGGAGGCTTGAAACTGCTGGGCAGTACCTTGAAAACTGCCCGACAGGGTCGCCGGAAGACGCAGGTCCTGCACCACCCTTTCCGTCTGGGACACGGCCTCTCCCAGGCTGATACCGGGCCTGAGGTTGAAGGAGACGGTCACTGAGGGCAGCTGGCCGCTGTGATTGACGGTCAGGGGCCCCACCCGTTGTTCGAGCTTGGCCACTGTTTCAACGGGAATCAGGCGACCATTGACCGACCGCACGTACAGCATGGAGAGCGCCGCCGGACCCATCTGATACTGCGGCTCCACTTCCAGAATCACCTGGTACTGGTTGATGGGCGTGTAGATCGTTGACACCTGCCGGGAGCCGTACGCATTGTACAACGCGGTCTCGATCTGCTCAGCGGTAACCCCCACGGACAGGGATTTGTCTCGGTCGATCGTCACCCACACTTCCGGATTGCTGATTTGCAGATCGCTGCTGACATCCTGCAAACCCGGCAGCTCTTTCAGTTTCTCCTCCACCAACGGGGCCCAGTAATAGAGCTCCTTCATATCCGGACCCTGCAGGGTGTATTGGTACTGGCCCTTGGTCACGCGCCCACCAATCTGGATTGCCGGCGGATTCCGCAGAAAGACTTGGATCCCGGGCACTTGGGCCACTTTTCGGCGCAGTTTCTGAATCACTTCGTCCGCATCCAGCGTTCGCTCCTCCCGCGGCTTCAGCCTGATCATCAACCGCCCCGTATTGCCCATCGGGGTAAACCCCGTTGCTCCTGCCGCTGACATGAAAGCCTCGACTTCCGGTTCCTGCCGCACCACCTCAGCAACGGCCATTTGATGCTCGACCATGGACTCAAAAGAGATGCCCTGAGCTGCTTCCGTGGTGGCTGTGATCTGCCCGGTATCCTGGCTTGGAATGAAATCCTTGGGAATGATGATAAAAAGATAGGCGGTGGCCATCACGAACAGGAAGGAGCCGAGCAGGGTGGTGCGTTGGTGTCGGAGAACCCATTTCAGACTGTCTTCATAGGCTTGCCGCATCCCTTCGTAAAACCGCTCGGAAGCAGCATAAACCCGCCCCCGTCGAATCGCTCGGGACGGGGTCAGGAACCGGCTGCAGAGCATGGGGGAGAGTGTCAGTGAGACCAGCCCCGAGACCAGGATGGCCACCCCGATAGTTACCGCAAACTCATGAAGCAGCCGCCCGAGAATGCCGCCCATGAAGAGCAATGGGATAAAGACCGCCACCAGCGACAGCGTCATCGAGATGATCGTGAAGCCGATCTCTCTCGAACCGTCGAAAGCCGCCTGCATGGCTCCCTTTCCCATCTCCATGTGGCGGACGATATTCTCGAGCATGACGATGGCATCGTCGACCACAAAGCCCACAGATAGGGTCAGTGCCATCATGGACAGGTTATTGAGGCTGTAGCCCAGCAGATACATGACCGCAAAGGTGCCGATGATGGATGCCGGCAGGGCGAGACTGGGAATGATCGTGGCCGAAAGGTTCCGCAGGAACAGGAAGATCACCAGCACGACCAGGATGATACTGAGATAGAGGGTGAACTGAACGTCTTCGATCGAGTGGCGGATAGATTCGGAGCGGTCGTAGAGTACATTCAGGTTGATCGAAGCCGGCATTTGGACAAGGAAGGTCGGCAGGAGTTCCCGGATCGCCTCCACCACCCTCACCGTATTGGTTCCCGGCTGACGCTGGATGGCCAGAACAATGGCGCGGGTGCCACCGGTTTGGTCATTATACCAGCTCGCCACTTTGTCGTTTTCCACACTGTCGATAACCTTTCCCAGATCATCGAGACGCACCGGCGAACCATTACGATAGGCCACAATGAGCGGACGGTAGGCGGCGGCGTCAGTAAGCTGGCCGGTTGCCTGAACGGTAAAGGCCTGGTGCTTGCCATAAAGGGTTCCCGTGGGGAGGTTGACGTTGGAACGGGCGATGGCGTTGCTGATGTCGTCGAGCCCGATTCCCATGGAAGTCAGGGCCTTGGGATTGACCTGCACCCGCACGGCGTATTTTTGCGCCCCATAGACCTGTACCTGGGCGACCCCGTTCACCATGGAGATGCGCTGCGCCATGAGGGTGTCGGCGTATTCGTTAACCACCGACAGCGGCAGGATGGGTGAACTCAGGGCCAAATAGAGAACCGGCTGATCGGCGGGATTGACCTTGCGATAGGATGGAGGGGTCGGCATGTCCGCAGGCAGCAGCCGCTGGGCCCGGGCAATGGCGGTTTGAACATCCTGGGCCGCCCCGTCGAGGTTGCGTTCCATGGAAAACTGGAGCGTGATCTGACTCACCCCCAACCCGCTCAGGGAGGTCATCGAATCCAGTCCCGCGATGGTCGAGAATTCCCGTTCCAATGGGGTGGAAATGGAGGCGGCCATCGTCTCCGGGCTGCCCCCCGGCAGGCGCGAGGTGACCTGGATGGTCGGAAAGTCTACATTGGGCAGTTCACTTACCGGAAGCTGTCGATAGCTGACAAGGCCGAAAACAATGATCCCCACCATCACCAGGGTGGTAGTGACCGGCCTTCGGATGAAGAGCCCGGGGATGCTCATTGCGACCGTTCCCGACTCTCTGCCTGACCGGTCGCCACGATTGTCACCTGAGCCCCCTGGGTGAGGCGCAACTGCCCGCTGGTTACCACCTTTTCGCCGGGACTGAGCCCCTCATCGACCACCGCCTCGTTGCCGACAACTCTGGCGACGGTCACCGGCCGATATTCAGCTACAGCGGCCGGTGTCACCACAAATACGTACTGGCCCTGCTGCCCGGTCTGCACCGCCGGCGTCGGGACCACCAGCGCATCAGGCTGCAGCGAGAGAGTAAGGGTCACGTTCACGAACTGTCCCGGCCACAGCGCTCGCTCCTGATTGCCAAAGGTCGCCCGCAGAAGAATGGTCCCCGTAGCCTGATCAATGGTGTTATCGAGAAAGGCCACTTCACCTCTGCGGCGTATTTCCTCCTCTCCCGCAATGCTGACCTCAACCGGGAGCGGCCCGGTGATCAGATGCTTCTTTATCTGCGGGAGATTGGCTTCAGGAACCGAAAAGACCACATAGATCGGGCTGGTCTGCCTTATGGCGACCAGGGGACTATCGCTGTCGCTGGCCTTGACAAGGTTTCCCCGATCGACCTTGAGTTGTCCGGTGACACCGCCGATGGGGGAATGAATGGAACAGTACTTGAGATCGAGGCGGGCGTTTTCAACCGCTGCTTCATCCGCTTTCACCGCCGCCTCGAGCGCCATGGCATTGGTCAGGATCTGATCGTGTTGCTCCTCCGAGACGTACCCCTTCTTCACCACCGAGGCATATCGTTCCGCCTGCTTGCGGGCATGCGCCAGTTGTGCCCGCTCCCTGGCCAAAGTGGCTTCCGCTCGTTTGAGAGCGGTTTCGAAAGGGCGGGGATCGATGGTAAAAAGCAGGTCCTCCGCCTTTACTTCATCTCCTTCTTTAAAGTGAACCGCAAGCAGCTCACCACCAACCCGCGATCGGATGAACACCGTTGCCGATGCTTGGACATTGCCAATGGCACGTAATTCCCTCGGCATGGGTTTGACGATGGCGGCGGCAGTCGTTACCGGAACGACCGCCTGTTTCCGTGGATCGGCGATCTTCGGTGTCCCGGAAACATCATTACAGGCCCAAAGGGATACCCCAGCCATCATCAACGCCAGCCCCCGGAAGGCGTGTGACAAAAGGCCAAACCCCCATGACTTGCGTATGACAGGTACCCTCATGCTCTTCCTGAGTCGCAGTCCGGAACCGGAGCGTCGACTTTTGCCACGAAGCACCCGAAAGCACCAAGTGGTCTCTTTTGCTTCATTCTCTCATTCCCTGTTCGGCCCTCGAGCCAAAGCCCACAAGCAGGTCACACCAGAAGCGGCCGCCTCGTGATGACTTCGTGGCCCTCCCGACCAAACTCCACGGCGCCCTGAATGCCGCTAACCCGCAAGGATGGCCCATTTTCACGCACGGTCGCAATGAACGCTGGAAGCATGATTTCGCAGGCAATGACGATGGCTCACCCCGAGATCGGATTATAGCATGCACATCGGGAAAGGACAGGATCTCGCTCGTGCGAGATCCGCCAGAAATCTTCGGGTTCGGGGATGGCTGGGTTGTTCAAGCAGACGGGCCGGATGCCCTGTCTCGATGATCTCTCCCCGATCCATAACCACAATCCGGTCGGCCGCCGCCCGCGCAAACCCCGTCTCATGGCAAGCGACCAGCATGGTCATCCCCTCTTTCGCCAGCTCGGTCATGACCTCGAGCACCTCCCCGCTCATCTCGGGTTCCAGGGCCGCGGTGGGCTCATCAAACAGCATGATTCTGGGATGCATGGCCAGTGCCCGCGCAATGGCCGCGCGCTGCTGCTGACCTGGGGTGAGCTCTGCCGGGTAAGAACGAGCCTTATCCCGCATCCCCACCTTGGCCAGCAGCCTCAGGCCCTCCGCTTCGGCCTCCGCCGTTGGGATGCCTTGCAGCTTGATGGGAGCCAGGGTGAGGTTCTCCAACACCCTTCTGTGGGGAAAGAGGCTGAGGCGCTCGATGACCATCCCCACTTCCATGCGGATCCGGGTGAGGTCGTTGGGCTTGTTGCCGAGGTCATACCCGCCGACCACAATCCGTCCGGAATCGATCGCCACCAAGCCGTTGATGGTTCGCAGCAGGGTGCTTTTGCCGGCCGCCTTCGGCCCGATGATCACAATCATTTCACCGGCCTGCACCGTCAATGACACCTCATGCAGCGCCCGCCGCCGGCCGAAGTACCGGGTTGCCCGTTCTATCCGAATAATGGCTTCAGGAGCGTACACTGCGGGATACTCTCGCCTCCAGGACCCTCAATAGCCTGGAAAGAATCAAGGTGATCAGCAGATAGAGCAGCGCAATCAGGATGTAGGTTTCCAGAACCGCGCAGCCCTCGGCCGCGAATTCTCGACCCCGGCCCAGCAAATCCGCAATCGCGAGGATGGAGACCAGGGAAGTATCCTTCAGCAAGGCGATCCCCTGACTGCCGGCTGGTACCAGGCTGTTCCGCCATGCCTGGGGGAGAATAACGTGAATCATGGTCTGCGATGAATTGAACCCGAGCGCTCGGGCCGCTTCACTCGGGCCTGGGTCGACGGTCTCGAGGCTGATTCGAGCCACCTCTCCCAGGTATGCACCATGGCAGAATGCCAGAGCGATGATGGCAGCCGCCAGCGGGGGGAGCTGCCCGAACCGTTCCAGCGCATAGAAGATCACGAGAAGCTGCACAAGCACTGGAATCCCACGGACCGCTTCCACGTAGGTTGAAGCAATAACCTGGATGACCCAACGCCTGGAAATGGACGCCAATCCCACCGCCAGCCCGAAAAGAACGGCCAGGCTGAAGGCACCAACCGTAATCTCGAAGGTTACGAGAAGGCCGTTTGGGAGGACTTCGAGGAGCTGCCGGCAGGGTTCCGGGCACCGGAAAATCAGGATGAGAACCGCCCAGATCGCTCCAAGAAAGGCGACCCACCAGCCCAAAGAGGACGCGTCGTAACCACTGCCTCGAATTGTCGTGCTCATCCCCGTTACTTCCGCCCTCTCGTGGGCCTCGCTTCAATTGACTTCCCAGCCACCACCGAGGGCCTTGTAGAGCGCCACCAGGTTCTCCGAGACCCGCTGGGCGCTCTGAGCCAGTTGGTCTTCCGAATTGTTCAGGGAACGCTGGCTCACGATCACGTTCAGAAAATCCACCAGACCGCGCAGGTAGAGCTCATTGGCAATATCCGCCGCCTGCCGGTTGGCTTTCACGGCTTGAACCAGCGAATCCCTGGTGACCTGCTCCTTGGTGTAGGCCACCAGCGCACCTTCCACATCCTGGAGGGCGGTGAGAACGGTTTGCTCGTAGCGGATGGCAGCCTGTTCCTGCCTGGCGTTCTGCACCTCTACCTGAGCGCGCAGTCTCCCTGCGGTAAACACCGGCCACCTGATGGTTGGGCCGATCGACCAGAACCGGCTTGAATCCTGAAAGAAATCCGAAGCGTCGCCACTCGCCAGACCGGCCGCCCCGGTCAGATAGAACCGCGGAAACAGATTCGCCGTCGCCACGCCAATCCGCGCCGTGGCCGCGGCCAGTTCCTGCTCGGCCTGACGAACATCAGGACGGCGACGCAGCAGATCCGAAGGCAGGCCCGCCGGGATCGCCGGAGGACCCGCCGGGATGGCGGCGGCACCCAGAAGCTCGTCGAGCAGACTTTCGGGCGGTTGTCCCAGGAGCACTCCCAACTGGTGAATGGCCTGCCTCATGGCGGTCTCCAATTGCGGCACACCGGCTTCTGTCGTGGCGAGTTGAGCCTGGGCCTGGGCAACGTCCAGTTGGCTGCTCAACCCGGCCTGGTAACGAACCTGGGCAATTTCGAGGGCCTTCTGCTGGCTGAAGATGTTCTTCTCGGCCACTGCCAGCCTGGTCTGACGGCCCCGCACTTCGAGGTAATTCCTGGCCACCTCGGCCAGCAGCGTCACCAGCACACTGCGTCGGTGGTCCTCGGTCGCCGCCAGATCCGCAGTAGCCGCTTCCACCGATCGGCGCACCCCGCCAAAGACATCGATCTCCCACGCTGCATCGAAGCCGGCCTGGTAGAGATTCACTCCTTCCGGCACGCTGCTCGCCGCCGAGCTTCCCGCGTTCAGGCTGTTGCGGCTGCGCGAGTATTCCCCTGAAACATCGATTTCGGGGTAGAGGGCAGCGCCTGCTACCACCCGTTGCGCCCGCGCTTCGCGGATCCGCGCCTCGGCCAATCGCAGGTCCAGGTTGGACTGTACCGCTCGGTCGACGAGCGAATTCAGTTTCGGGTCCCTGAAGATCGTCCACCAGTGGGCAAGGTTCGGCGGTTCCACCCCCGCCAAATCACGGGTTGCTTCTGCCCACTTTTCGGGCATTGGAGAGCTTGGTCTCACAAAATCTGGCCCCACCGCACAACCCGCCACCAGCACCACCACCAAACCACCGACCGCCAACCTGAAAAGAGCGCGCAGTGGTTGGCGGCCCTGCATCCTGCCTATTCGCAGAGTAGCCCTGGGCATCAAACAGGCGGCAGACTTCATTGTCCGGCAGGCATCAGCGCTTCGAGCGTTCGGGCGAAGAGGTCCAGGTCGTCCTTGGACCACAGGCAGAAAATGACCTCCTGCAGGCTGGTTGTCTCGTTTTCCAGGAAGGATTTGGTGGCCTTCAGCATGATGTCGGCACAGCGATCTTTGGGAAAGCCGAAGATCCCCGTGCTGATCGCCGGAAAAGCCAGCGAGGACATACGGTTTTCGGTGGCGCGCTTCAGGCTGTTCACCGTGACGCTACGCAGCTTTTCGTCCTCATTTCCTTCACCATAGCGTGGTCCTGCCGCGTGAATGACGTAGCGGGCTTTCAGATTGCCGGCACCGGTGACAACGGCTTCCCCCACCGTGGTCCCGCCGATCCGGTCGCATTCTTCCTGGATGGTCGGCCCCCCCTTCATCCGAATGGCTCCCGCCACGCCTGCACCCAAGACCAGGGCGGTATTGGCTGCATTCACAATGGCGTCAACCGCAAGTTCGGTCAGGTCTCCCTGGACAAGCCTGATCCTTTTGCCCTTTACGGTTCTTTCCATCGCCTCCCTCCTTCCCCCCGGTGACGTTCCGGGATAACGATTGCGCCTCTTTCAGGTCTCTGGCCGCAGGTCACACTAGGGGCTGGAATCGCTCTCTGTCAATACAATTCTCAAGCGCCATGGCGCGGCAATGAGACCGAAATGGCTGACTCTCGGTGAGTATTCCACTTTCTGGCACGCTTATTGGCTCTGTTTACAGACCTGACTATTCTATGCTATAGATGACACTTCAAATCTTGGCGATATCCTAACAGGTTACTGCTCGATGACACATGTCTATCAGGATCATTACTTTCACCGGGCCAAGAAGGAGCATTTTCTGGCCCGGGCGGTTTATAAGCTCGAAGAAATTCAGCTTCGCTACAAACTCCTGAAACCGGGCTATCGCGTGCTCGACCTCGGCGCATTCCCGGGTTCATGGCTTCAGTTCTGCAGCAACCTGGTGGGGCCGAGGGGCCTGGTGCTGGGAGTGGACCTCAAGCAGATCACCCACACCTTCCCGCCTCACGTTGTCTGCCTGCAGCGCGATGTCATGGCACCTGGCTTCCTGGAAGAACTCGCGGACCGGTTCGCACCGTTTGAGGTCGTATTGAGCGATATGGCACCGGCGACGTCCGGCATCCGCGTGGCCGATAGTGCCCGTTCAGCTCTTCTCGTTGAACAGGCCCTGCAGGTGGCCCGCCTGACCCTGAAGCCCAACGGCCACTTTCTGGCCAAGATCTTCCAGGGGACTGATTTCCATGACCTGCTGCCCGAAGTGAAGAAAGCCTTCCACCAGGTGAAAGTAGTGAAGCCCGCAGCATCCCGCAAACAGAGCAAAGAGGTCTATATTCTGGCGTTGAGTTTCAAGAAAACGGATGAAGGAGGCTGATTCATGTCAGGACATTCCAAATGGAGTACGATCCGCCATAAGAAGGGGGCGGCGGATGCCAAACGGGGCAAGATCTTCACCAAGATCATCAAAGAAATCATCGTCTCGGCCCGCATGGGAGGGGGAGATCCCTCCGGAAACCCCAGGCTGCGGGCGGCAGTCGCTGCCGCCAAGACTGAAAACATGCCCAAGGACAATATCGAACGCGCTATCAAGAAGGGCACCGGTGACCTGGAAGGAGTCTCTTACGAGGAAGTCACCTATGAAGGGTACGGTCCCGGCGGAGTGGCCGTGCTCGTAGAGGTACTGACCGACAATCGTAATCGCGCGGCCAGCGACGTGCGCTATATTTTCAGCCGTCATGGCGGCAGTATGGGCGAGGCGGGGTGTGTCTCCTGGATGTTCAGCAAGAAGGGAAACATCGTCTTTCCCAAGAATGCGGTCTCGGAGGAAACGCTCCTCGAAGTGGCTCTCGAGGCGGGAGCGGAGGATGTTAAGGATCAGGAGGACCTCTTCGAGGTGACCACCTCCCTGGAAGATTTCGCGGCCGTTAGAGCCGCTTTCGACAACCAGAGCCTGACCTATGAACTGGCTGAAATCACCATGGTGCCGCAGAGCACCGTCGCCATCGAAGATGAAAAAGTGGCCCTCCAGGTCCTCAAGTTGATGGATGCGCTGGAGGACTGCGATGATGTCCAGCACGCTTATGCCAATTTCGATATTCCCGATAAGATCCTGAATGCGCTGGCGTGAGATGAATCTGATTCGCGCTATCGGCATTGATCCCGGGTCCCGCTACACCGGCTACGGGGTCGTGGAAGGTGACGGCAGCCTGCTCCGGCATGTCAGGAACGGCATCATCAGTCTCTCCGGCTCACTTCCGCTCCCCGCGCGCCTCGGCAGCATCTATCAGCAACTGGGGGTCATCATTGGCGAAACCGGGCCCGCCTGCCTGGCCATCGAGGATGTCTTCTTTGCCAAGAACGTCAAGAGTGCCTTGAGTCTGGGGCAGGCACGGGGAGCGGCCATTCTTGCAGCCGTTAATGCGGGGCTTCCCGTCTTCGAGTATTCCGCCCTCCAGGTGAAACAGGCGGTAGCCGGCTACGGCAAGGCCGGCAAAGAGCAGATGGTGAAGATGATCCAATACCTGTTCAAGTTGAACCAGCCACCCAACCCTAACGCTGCCGATGCTCTGGCCATTGCCATCTGTCACCTGAATACCCAGAGCTCGCGAGTGCGCTGGAGTCTGGCCGAGCGCTCATGATTGGCTATCTGGAAGGAAAACTCAAACACAAGTCACCGGATTACCTCATCATCGATGTGCACGGTGTGGGATATTTTGTCAATGTATCGCTCAGCACCTTCTACGACCTTCCTGAGCCCGGTGCGACCGTGACCTTGAACATTCATACCTATTTCCGAGAAGACACCCTCCAGCTCTACGGCTTTCAGAGCAGCGCCGAGAAGGAAATGTTCCTCCATCTCATCACGGTCAACGGCATCGGGCCGCGGCTGGCAATGGCAATCCTTTCGGGGATGAACCCGGATACCTTGCGGCAGACGGTGCAGGGACAGGACCACCAACGCCTGCGGAACATTCCCGGCGTCGGCAAGAAGATCGCCGACCGGATCATCCTCGAATTGCGCGACAGGCTCAAGATCAAGCCGGAAAAATCCGCAGACCCCTGGCCTCCGGCACCCGAAGCCGGCGCCTTTGGCGACGCCTTCTCGGCGCTGGTGAACCTGGGGTATCGACCGGCTGAGGCAGAAAAGGCCGTCCGCACCGCGCAGCAACACCTCGGCGACGCACCGTCGCTGAAAGCCCTGCTCAAGGAGAGCCTGCGCCTGCTGGCCTGATCCCGAGAGCGTTGTCCAGTTTTGTTCCGGCTGACCACTGGCAGGCAATGCCGGGATCTGCTGACAAGAGTCCAACGACATGACCGACCGCATCATCGAACCAACGAGAACGGAAGAAGATCTTCCCGCGGAAAACAGTCTGCGCCCGAGGCGTCTCGAAGACTACATTGGCCAGGAGCGCGTCAAGGAGAACTTGACCGTCTTCATCGAAGCCGCCCGGCAACGCGGCGAATCGCTTGACCACGTGCTCTTCCACGGCCATCCCGGCCTTGGCAAGACGTCTCTGGCGACCGTCATCAGCAACGAACTGGGGGTGAACATGCGCAGCACGTCCGGTCCGGTGATTGAACGGCAGGGAGACCTGGCAGCCATCCTCACCAACCTGGAAC
>Ga0255347_1002690_pt1 | contig 24595 bp, 19 predicted proteins | sample wastewater_treat_2_FD_192479 | JGI IMG/M metagenome (GOLD analysis project Ga0255347, IMG submission 192479) | Wastewater microbial communities from Lulu Island WWTP, Vancouver, Canada - plant24 | ecosystem: Engineered > WWTP > Wastewater > Unclassified | place: Canada: Vancouver, British...
TCTTCAGCCGGTCCACGAGCAGGGGGAGTCTTTCATGTATGGTGCCGGGCAATTTGTTTTCTCGAATCATTTGTTTACAATATATATTCCTCTGTGAAAAATGCAAATCAAATTCGGAGACGGGTCGCCCTTTCGCTCAAGCTGCGAGGGACAGGGCGCGCAAAAAAAGAGGGGAGCGGATGCTCCCCCTTTTTTGAAACAGGTGTTGCTCTGACCTTATATAGTTACTGCTGCACGGCTTTCACCCCTGTGGGTTTGGCCGGCGGCACGGTGTCGGGCCCGGTCGGCGGGTCGGTAGGAGGATCGGTCGGAGGATCGGTGGGCGGGTCGGTCGGCGGATCGTCCGGCGGCTCGGGATCGGTGCCGCCCTGACCGCTGTAGATGTCCGACGGGATGGTTCTGCCGAGATATTCCCAGATGTAGGTGGTCAGGGTCTCGCCATCGGCGCAGAAGCCTCTGAGCGTGTTGTTCGAAGAGGGGCTCGATCCTGCGGGCGGGGTGTTGGATGCCCTGAACCACTCGCGGATCTTGTCTTCATGCGGCCACGGCCAGATGGCTTCGGTGGTCTGGGTGTTCCAGCCCGACTCGCCCCAGAGAGAGCCGGATCTGCCCATGCGGTACATGATGTGGGCGCCCACCTTGCTGCCGCCCTCTCCGCCGCTGATGCGGTTCGATGAGCTCTCGATCCGGGGGAGGTAGAGAAGGTCGTTCTTGTATGCCACCTGGCTCGATCCGAAGGCGCCGCTGTCGAATGAATTGTAGCTCGCGGTGCCGAAAGCCGAGCCATAGAGCGTGCCCTTGGAGCTGCGGATCACCAGGTTGTTCTTGAAGGTCGACGGCGAGGCATAGTTCACCAGGCTGTAGCTGGTGGTGTTGCCGCCGAAGGTGCAGTTTCTGATATTGGCGGTGTTGCCCGCGAAGATGGTGCCGATGCCTTTGAACCCCCAGAACACGGAGTTGACGACGTCGATGTTCTTTCCGCCGTAGTCGTTCCTGATCCAGGAGCCGCTGGTGGAGCCTGTCTGGTCGTTGGCCAGCGTGATACAGCCGTCCAGGGTGATGTCGCGGTTGCCCTTGAAGATATACCAGGGCCCGTAGGGCTTCCAGTCGGCATCGGGCACCGAGGCGTTCTGGTCGATGGCGATGCAGTTCTGAAACATGATGTTGTTCGGTCCGCTCGCCGCGCTGCTGTTGTGGCCGTAGACCGCGAAAATGGAGTTGGGCTCGCTGGACTGCACCCAGTCGCCCCTGGCGACACAGCGCCGGAAGATGATGTGATTGGGGGCAGAGCTGACGCCCCTGACGATGAAGCCGTAGCGGTAGCCGCCGGTCAAGGCGCAGTCTTCGAAGAGCACATAGGAGGCGCCCCCTGTCACCGACACCACACAGTTTTCATTGTTGGCCGAACCCTGGGTTCTGAACATGCACCGCGTGATCTTGACGTGGTTGCCCACAACGGCTACAAAGCTGCTGTTGGAGCCGTCGCGGTTGATGCCCTTGAAGCCGTCGATATGGATATAACTGCCGCCCGAGGGAATGTAGATCATCATGCCGTAATAGTTCCAGGCCGAAGACTGCCCCGAGTCGATGGTCACCTGAAAGGGATTGCGGGCCCGGATCACCGTGTATTTCGATGAGGTTCCGCTCGGCACGCTGAAAGAATTGTAACGGCCGATTACATTGTTGACGCCGGTGTACACGCCGTCGTTCACCACCACCTCGTCGCCGCCGCTCATGCGCTGGATGGCTGCCGAGATGGTGCCGTAGCAGTTGGCGTTCGACCAGTCTCCCGCCGTGCTTGCCCCTGATGACCTGGTGCCGCTGGTGCTGACGTAAAAGACCGCCGCATGCAGCGGCACGGCAAGGAGCAGCAGGGTGAACACAAAGATGCATCCGATGAATTTCGTGCTGATGGTTTTCTTCTGATACATGGAGCTCTCCTCTTGCTAATACAGAATGTTAATCTGCCTCTTGATCTAACTTGTTTCTCCCGCCGCGCCCTGAAGCGGGCCGGGCAGGCGAAAGCCGGAGCGTTAGACTTACCCTGTGGTGCTGAACAAAGAATCAATGCTCTGATGCCTTGAACCCGGCGGGAAAACCGCCCGGGCTCCCGGCTGCGGAAAACCAGCTGTTATTTTCCAGACGGAAAAAGTATGAGCAAATTTAGTGCCAAGGGGGGGTTGGTGTGCGCGGCCCGGATCGGGGGTCATGTTCCCCCCTCTCCGAAGTCCCTCCCCCGCGTGGGGGGAGGGAACGCAATCGAACCCTCCGCCCCCGACTACCAGACCGTCCCTCACCCGCGAGGGGGAGGGAACTAGAAGAGATTGCATGGCAGAGAACATAACGGTCCTGCCCGTGACCCGCGAAAGCAGATACTCCGAGGAGAGACGAACACCATTAATTCCAGCAAGGTACGATCGCATCAGGTCCCCTCTCCCCTCGCGGGAGAGGGACAGGGTGAGGGGGAAAATTGGTTGATCAAGCCTCATGTCCCCCTCTCCCTGTCCCTCTCCCGCCAAGGGGGGAGGGGACTTGTGGATACCGTTCCTGGCGGAACTTCAGCGGGCCTGTTTGCACCGAAAAAAATGGATGTTCAGGGATGGCTGCCGTTTCCGTTCTTCCGGGAGAGCCTGCCCCAGCCGAACGACGCAAGCTTCATGCACGAGCTGATGAACACCTGCATGTCGCGCCTATCCGAGTATCTGAAGGCCTTTTTCTTGCCCAGCAGGCTCAGGAAATCTCCCAGGCAGTTCCGGCCCCGCATCAGGTGCACGAGCACGCTGCCGATGTCCGCCCACTCGTCGATGTAGTAGACCGGCTCATGCATCTTCGTGAACGGCCAGCCCACCGAGAGCCCGGTGAGCGAGTTGTAGGCGATGAGCGGCATGTTCACCCCGTTGGCCGTGGCCACATACGACTGCTGGTTGGGCCTGCCCACCGTAGGCTCCATGATGTAGTACTTTCCGGTTTTCTCATGCCTTTTATACTCCACCGACCCGAAGCCGCGATAGCCCAGGGCCGAGAACAGGGCAACCGTGATCACCCGGATCAGCTCATTGTCCGTCGGCCGGGTGGATGCGGTGCTGCCGGTGCCTACCGGCCACTGCCTGATCTTGGCGCCGGTGAAGCTCGCCAGGCACCGGGAATCATGGTCGAAATAGGTGAGGCAGTATTCCACGTGCGAATCGGGCCCGGGCACCCACTCCTGCACCAGCAGCCGGGGCTCTATCCGTTCGATCCTGCGATACAGGGAGATCAGCTCTGCGGGGCCCTTCACGAAGTAGGCCTTGGCCAGCTTCGCGGCAAGCCATGCCGGGGTCTTGGTAAAGGGCTTGACGATCGCGGGGAATATCATGCCGCCCAGGTTTTGCTCCAGATCGTCCCGGCTTGCGATCCTGAAGCTCAGGGGCAGCGGAAGGCTTCGCCTGAACGCATAATCCAGAAACTCGTCCTTCTTGAGCAGCATGCTGACGACATCGGTCGGAGGGTAGTGGATGCGGAAGAGGTCCTCCAGGATCTCGCGGTATCTGATGAAAAACTCCACATAGACATCCGACGTGATGAAGAGCACCGGCTTTTCCCTGCAGCCCTGCGCCAGGGCCGTGAGCTTTTCGAGCAGCTCTTCATCGCCTGCAAAGGTGATGAGCCGATCGAGAAGGCCCGACTTCGCCTCCGGAGGCGAGGCGTCTTTCTGAAAGGCTACGATGGGTATGCCCGCGCCTGCGAGCGAGCGCACCACGCCGTAGCCGGTATAGGCGATGTGCAGCACCACGGCCGGCGGCAGGGCGCTTTCTGCTGACTTACTGCTCGGTCTGATCATTCAATTCTCCTGTCATTTTTATTTTTCAGCTCCCCTCCCCGCTCCAGGGGCCGGGCTGTCAAGCTCTCGGCCATGCAATGCCTTTGGGTACCCTCTCTTTGACCCGTTGAAGCGCCTCCCCCCGGGGGATGGAAAGACCTTTAAATTCCTCAAGGTGCGATCGTCCCAGGTTCCCTCTCCCCTCGCGGGAGAGGGACAGGGAGAGGGGGAATAAGGGCATCGTTTTCATGTCCCCCCCTCTCCCTGTCCCTCCCCCGCCCCGGGGGGGAGGGGACTTGTGAATGCTGTTTCTTGCAGGACTTGACAGCCATGCACGCCTGGGGAGGGAGTTTTATGGAACGGGCTCATTGCCTCCTGCGTGCCGGACGCATCCTTGCGAGGGTATTTTCCGCCGCCTTCTTTCCGCCCGAGGCGAGAAATCTGAAATACAGGCCGGAAAAGGTCTCGCAGATCACCCGGTCGAGCACCGCTCCGGAGCCGGGAAACCGGTTCGGCCCGCCGCACGTGGTGAATACATATTCCATGCCGCACATCCGCGCCGCATCAACGGTCTGCGGGGAAAACGAGCCTTCCACGCCGAAAGGCACGGCCAGCACCGGGCGGCAGCCCTTAAAGCGGGACAGGGCGCCTGCGGCGTCCTTGATCTCTCCGCACACCCGCTCGTGCCCGAGAGAGGCGAGATTGAGGTGGTGATCGGTGTGATTGCCCACGGTCCATCCCATGCTGCACAGATCCCTGATCTTCTCGTCGCTTATAAACCGCCTTTCGGCCAGCTCCCGGGGCGGAGCGGCGCCCAGCCTCTCCTCGAGGCCGGACAGGTATTCGTCGATCTCGTGGATGTCCTTTTCTTTCAGCAATGCCTTGGTGCCAGCCAGGATGTCTGCATAGCCGCCCGGATATCCGTTTTTGCCCGGGAGAGAGGGATCGCCGAGCTTGAGCCCTTTTTCCCGGGCGTGATCGAGCAGCCAGTGAAGGCGGGTGATCCAGGGGATTTTTCTTTCCCTGATCACCGAGCCGATGAGAAACAGGGTTGCAGGCAGGCGAAAAAAGTTCAAAATTGGCCGTGCGATTTCATAAATGTCCGTAAATCCATCATCAAAGGTGATCAGGGCCGAGCGCTGCGGGAGACGGTGCCCGGAGAGCACCCGATCGAGGCTCACCACCTGATAGCGCCGGGTCAGCCACTTGATCTGACGGATGAAAACCTTTTCCGGCAGGTTGATGAACAGGTGATTGTCGCAGAATCCGCCTCGTCGCCGCCTGCCCACGATCCGGTGATAGCAGAGCACGAGCAGCGAGCCCTCATTGCCTGCCCTGCCCGTTTTCATGCGGGAGAATGTCCACGGAAGGCCGGCGACGCCATAAAACCATTGCCTCAGAGACCGTGTATAGTTGTCGGGGTTCAGCATCGGCTCCTCGTTTTTTTCAGCAGCGGGAAAAGACCTCCAGATATCTTTGAGCTGCGCGTTCCCATGTCATGTCCCGAACACTTGCACTGATCAGGCCGGGGTCCCAGCCGCCATCGATCCCCGCCCTGACGGCGCGGGCCAGGGCCTCCGGGTCTGCGGGCGGCACCAGGATGCCGCTGTGCTCCTTTATCAGCTCCGGTATCGCCCCCACGCGGGAGGCCGCCACGGGAAGACCGCCGGCAAGGGCCTCCAGCACGACATTGGGCATCCCCTCCTTGAGGCTGGGCAGGCAGAAGAGGTCCGATGCGCCCATCCAGAGGGCGACCTCCCTGTGGCTCCGGTTTCCGGCAAACAATACCCTGCGGCTCAAACCGCGGGCCTCCACGATCCCGCGATAATCCCGCTCTTCGGGGCCGCTGCCGATGAGCGCGGTGTCGAAGTCGAGTTTTCCCTGCCTGGCGAGGATGTGCAGGGCCTCCAGCAGATATCGTATCCCCTTGACCGGCCTGAATTTGCCGACGAACAGCACGATCCTGCCGGAAGAATTCAGGCCCAGCATCTCTCGGCATGCAGATTTGTCGCGCGGGTGAAACAGGGAGGTGTCGACCCCGTTCGGGGTGTAATACACGCGGCCGGGCTCGACTCCCATGAGGATGATTTTCTCGCCCAGCAGCGTGCTCTTGGCCGTGGCATACCGGGCCTGCTGAAGCGCGCTTCTCGTCATGCGAAGCCTGAGCCCGCTGCCGGCGGCCTCGTTGATGTCCGAGCCCACGGCCGTGATCACCGCCGGGACCCCAAGCCTTTTTGCCAGCCACACGGCAGCGATGCCCTCGGGAAACGCGCTCTGGGCGTTTATCACGTCGATGCGCCTGGCGCCTGCCAGCCTTTTGAGCAGCGGATACGAGCCCAGCGCCATTGACCACGGGCTCAGCCAGGGGATCTTCGGCACCACCGGATATTTTGGGGAATACACATGGAAGCCGTTATAGTCGTATTCCCGGGGGATCCGGGCAAAGAGGTACCGCGAGCTGAACCGCTCGAGCAGACCTACTCTTGGCACCCAGGGAAGCGGGCAGATGATGACCGGGTCGATCCGGCCGGTCGCCGCTGCCGCCAGCTGCTCGGTAAACACCCCCCGATGCGGCTGAAGCCGGTTCGGAAAGGAGTTGGTAAAGAAGACCACGGTTTTTTTATCAGGCATCATGGATCACTTCCGGGCCAAAGGATAGGGGTCAGGTCTTGGCCTGGATCGGGGTCAGGTCTTGACATGTGACACTGGTGTCACATGTCAAGACCTGACCCCTTGTGTGCTGGTGTCACATGTCAAGACCTGACCCCTTGTGTGATGACCCCTTGTATGACCCCTTGTGCATCATCTGTTCATAGAGGCAGGCATAGGATGCTGCCATGGCACGTGCCGAATGCTTTTCCTCGAACCTCAGACGCGCCCTTTCTCCGCATTCCGCCCGGTATCGGGGGTTGTCCATGAACCGCCCGATCGCGTCCGCCAGCAGCGCCGGCGACATGGGCGGAACCAGCAGGCCGGTCCGGCCGTCGGTTATCACCTCGGGAACTCCACCCACCTGCGAAGCAACGATGGCCCGTGCCGCGGCCATGGCTTCCAGCAGGGAGAGAGGCAGCCCCTCTGACACAGAGGAAAGCACGAAGATGTCAAAGAGCCGGATGATTTCATGAAAATCCGTCCTCGCACCAGTGAACACGACACGGCCGTTCAGGCCGTTGTCATGGGCTTTCTTCCGGAGCTCGTCCATCATCGGGCCATCGCCCACGATCACCAGGGCAAAGTCGTCCCGCTTCTTTTTGATGATGCTGGCTGCATCCAGGAGATGAACCAGCCCCTTCTCTCGTACCAGCCTGGCCCCGGTGCCGATCACGATCCGGCCTTTCGGGATGCCCAGCAGGACCGAGAGGTTGCGCCTGTCAAAGGGTTTGTCGAACAGGCTGTCATCGACGCCGTTGGCGATCATGTCGATCCTCTCCGGAGGTATGCCTTCCTGCCCGATGAGGTTTGCACGCACCTCAGCGCTTACGGCAATCACTTTGTAGGCCAGGGATGAAAGCCGTTTGTGCGGGATGGGGTATCTCCTCTTCGATGAGAGCCGGGGGTTGTGGTCCACGTGGAGCAGGCGGGAGCATCCGCCGAGGCGTGCACCGAAAACCCCGTAGAACAGTGCGCCGTAATTGTGTGTCGTGATGATATCGATCTCTCTCTTTCTGATATGTCGCGCGATATCCAGGAAAACCCCGGGCCTGGCGCCCGGCTTTTTGTGCAGCGATGTGAACGGTATGCCTCTTTTCTCCAGAATCTCGGCAAAGGGGCCCGGCTTTTCCAGAGTGAGTATGGAAGAATCGAACCTGTCCGGGTCGAGATGAGCGGCGATATTGACCGCAACCCGCTCCGCTCCCCCGATATCCAGGGAGTTGATGATCTGCATGACCTGAATCTTTTTCATACGAGCACATAATCCCGGTACGCGTCGGGATCGCCGTTTTCGCCCGCCTCCGCGGCCTTGACGATGTTGTACATCTCGCGGGCCGTGACGAAATGGAGAGAAAAGCCCGACTGCCGAGCGTGCTGCACGAGATGCTGCAGAAAGAGCCTCATCTCTCCACGGAAAAACATATCCGCGTTCTTTTCGAGGGCGCCGTGGCAGTGCACCTTGATAAAAACCCACTGGGGCCGGCCTGCGACCGAGATGTGCTGCCTCTTCCAGAGATCGAAGCGCTGGATGGTGGGCGGCCTGCCGCCTCCGATCTCCGCGTTTTCGATGCCAGGCAGGACACCGTTTTTGCGCGATCTCCAGTCCAGGGTCAGAGGCCCCTGGATGATGAGAAGGTCACCGCTCGGGCCGCCGCCAATGCGGACGTCTGTGCCGGAATTGTGCGACCGGGGCCTGCGCGGGTTGTCTTTTGCATAGTAGATGCTGTTGATCTTGGCAGTCTGTGCGACGTTCGGGGCGGATGGAAGGGTGAAGTCCGCGTAGCAGCCGGTCTCTTTCAGAATGATCAGCTCGTTGTTCACGCCGCAGTATCTGCCGCCGGGGCCTGAGTTGTCCAGGGCCCAGTTGCCGTGGATGAAGGCGTATTTGACCTCGCCCGTGTTCTTGTCCGCAGAGAGCAGGCCGTGGCCCTCTCTCAGGAACCGCTTGAAGTGAAGCATGTCGGCCCGGAGCTCCTCTGATGCTGCTTTGTCATGGTGCAGGTGGATCTCCACCTCTCCGAGCCCTGTCCGGCGGATCTCTGCGAGCCTGCTTACCAGCGTTCTGGAATATTGCTCCCTGGGATAGAAGAAGGTGTGCCGGTACGGCTTGCCGTCGCTTCCGGCGATGCCGTCCGCCAGAGCAGGCAGATTTTTCGTCCAACGCTCCATCCTCTTTTCCGCCTGCTCCGAGGATGCCCCCCGGGCGTAGGGCTCGAAGTGATCTGCCACGCAGAACATGACATGGAGCCCGTCCCGGACCGGTTTGCACAAGCTTTTTTTCAGCTCGCCGACGAGATAGGACACTATCCACCGGTGCATGTTTCTATGCCAGGCCATGGTCGGATCCGTTCATTTTTATATTTTCCGGAGGGCATGGACGCCGAAGAGGCAGAGAGAAAATCGACCCGTCAGAATATCTCATAAACAGCCACGAGCCAGTAGAGGAAAATGACCCCCGCCATGAGGGCGGCGACAGTCCGCAGATCGCTTCTCTTGAACAGCAGCGGGACGTGGCCCTGTGCTCCCCTAGAGATGATGTACGACGCTGCGCACAGCCCGAGGACAAAAAAAAGCAGGTCGTTCAAAAGAACGATGAACATCGTTGCCACGCAGAACCCGGATAGACTGCAGAGCAGCGCCCTGGTGAGGTCCGGACCCTGCCCCGGGCCATCATCGGCACGGTTGGAAAAGAACCGGGATACCAGCATCCGGATGCTGTCTATGTCGTCATCTCTGTTTTTACCGAGATTGACCATGAGAAGCTCCTTGAAGGTGAACCAGAGGATCGCCATGAACCCGAAAAACCCTGTCAGGCCTGTCTCCGAGAAAATACTGACATAATTGCTGTGAGCAATGAGGCCCGACTCGGTGTGCTTCACAAACTTGCCCGGGCCCACGCCGAGCACAGGATTGTCCCTGAGCAGATCAATGCCCTGCTCCCACACACATTCTCTCTGGTGGGCCGACGACTCGGAGACCGTCAGTTTCGACATTCTCGACGGCAGGACCGCACCTGTGAGAATGAAGGCCATGATCATCACAAGGACCACCCTTTTCCTGGAAAATCTCATGGCGATGTACAAAAGCATGGCTGCCATAAGGGCCAGCGTGTCGCCCCTGGAATCGACATAGTAAATCCCCATAGCGCACAGCGGCAGGCTCACCCCTGCCACGATCCTCTGTCCCGGGGCGGACCTGCTGAAAAGAAACTCCAGGCAGAGGGGTATGGCGAGGAGAAAGATGACGCCGAACGAGTTGGAGCCGTCCCATTCCCCGCACCACACCGCACGGGGGGGGTTATAATGCATCAGAGGCGTGATGCCGCCGAAGCCGGTGCCCGTTGTCAGCTGCAGGATTGCGTGAACCCCCAGCAGACCCGCCAGCGCCATGAACACGGTCAAGACGCCCCTGAGCTTTTGCTCGCTGTCCACGAGAAAGACAATCATATAAAACACCAGGATGCGCTTCAGAAAGGTGGCCGTAGGAGGGTAGAAATCCGCCAGGCCCGCATTGTACACAGTGGAGATGAAGATGACGCCGAGGAAGAACGGCAGCAGATAGAACTGTGGGATCTTCTTTCTGACGAGAACCTCCCCGTTGAGCATGAAGCCCAGGAAAAAACCGGGAAACAGCGTGAGCCAGGCCATCGGCCAGCCCATGAACGGAGAAGAAAAGTCCTGGGGTCTGAAAATGAGCTGAACGATATAAAGATAGACAAAAGCCATGGGAAATCTCGGGGAAACTCCGGGGTCAGGTCTTGACATGTGACATCTTGATGTCACATGTCAAGACCTGACCCCTAATCTTTGTCAAGACCTGACCCCTAATCTCGACCCCTAATCTCTCTCGCTTCAGCGCCGCATGATCTTGTCGGTCCATGTCCTGCGCAGGAACAGGTCGCGGGCCAGGGTTATCATGAGCAGGAGCAACGGGCCCAGATCCTTAGTGTCGAAGATGTCGTAGGATGTGTTCCTGAAGTCGAAGAAGCTGGGCTTGAGGTTGAACCGGTCGGGATTGAAGATGAAGTGGAGAAGATCACCCGGCAGGAGCCAGCGGCAGAGCACGTGCTCGGGATAGCTGTATTCCTCGCTGATCTCGCCTCTGCACGCGAGCCGGTACAGGAGATAGGGAAAGTCGACCCCGGCTGCGATGGGCAGGGCGATCGAGCCCCAGAACTTGGGGTTGATCTCGAGCAGCACGCACTGCCCGTTCCGCGGGTCTTCCTTGAACTCGAGCATGACCACGCCGTGCCATTTGAGAGACATGAGCAGCTTCACGGCATGCTCGAGGATATCGGGCTTGTAGATGCTCTCCCGCAGGGTGCTGGGCCCGCCCTTGATGGGATATTCCCTGATCCTGCGGTGAACGATGAGCCTCAGCACCTTGCCGTGGTCGCACAGCCCCTCGACGCCGTAGGTACTCCCTCCGGGGGGGATGAGCTCCTGTATCAGTGGGAAGGGATGCTGCGCGTGTATCCTCTTGTACTCACTGAAGATGCGGCTCCTGTCCGACACATAGCACAGGCCGCGCGACCCCGAGCTCTCCCTGGCCTTGATCACCGCCGGCACCGGCATCAGCTTGAGGACTTCCGTCAGGTCTTCCTCTCTGGTGCACACTACGGTGCGGGGAACCGGGATGCCCAGCTTCTGCGCATACTCCATGGTATTCGCCTTGTTGCGGGCCAGCATGAAGGTGTCGTGATCCACCACAGGGACGACCATATATTTCTCCAGCTCCTCCTTGTATCTGGTAACCGGCTCCATGGTGCGCTCGTCGATGGGAAACACGATGTCGAACACACCCGCCCGTGCGGTGTCGATGAGCCAGTCTGCAAACTGCCGATGATTCTCAGGGGGAGGATACTTAAGCCGCTTCTTCACGAACCTCGAGTAAAATCCCATGGACAGCGGCTTGTCCTCACCGGCGACCACATACACCCCGTTCTTGCCCAGCGACCGGATGATGGGCACGGATTTTCTCTGTGAGGCATCCGTGACCAGGACATGATTCGTGAGAGGTGCGGGTTCCGCCTTGAGGGATGCCGGCGGGGGAACGATCCGGAGCAGCGTGCTCCGGACATACTTCTGAAAAGGGAACTGCGGACTCGGGACATTTCGCGCTTTGCCATTGAATATATCCGGAATGTACATGAGCGTGACCCCCTCTTCTCGATTCTCTCCCACACAGAGGGGAGAGCGGACTGAGAGGGAGGGATGATCGGCCTGCTCGCTATGTTCTTCCCTCTCCTGAAATCCTCTCTGCGGCCCGCTTCGCGGGCTCTTTGCAGAGAAAGGACACCTGAAAAACCCGTCACAAACCGCTGAAGCACCACAGATGCAGCACCTGACATGGGACGGATCAGCAGCATCTCCTGATGATCTTTCTGACCCGGCGGTTCATCACGGCCCTGAGAAACGTTGACGTCTCCCTCACCGAAAACCTCGCCATGGCGAGGGAGGAGAGAAAGCCCTCCTTTGAATTAAAGTCATCCATTTCGATCAATACATTCCCCAGCTCGTGGGGAGCATGGGCGTCGCTTCCGGCAGACTGCACCACACCGCCGCGCAGAACCCACTCGGCGAGCCAGGCGCTGTTGCGGCTCTCGCGTCTGGTGCGCGAGTTGAAGACCTCCACGATGTCGATCTCCTGCATGAGCCCCTTGATTTTGCCCACGTCGAGCGGATTGCCCCGGCAGATTGAAAGCGGATGGGGAAGATAAACCAGGCCCTCCTGCGACCTGATCTCCTCGATGGTTTTCTCCAGGCCCTGCCGAGGCGCAATCCATCTTTTCAGAAAGAGCCCAATGATCTCGCCTTCGCCAGTGTCCACCTCCTCGCCGATGATGACGTGAAAGGGCGCGGTCTTCATCAGCTCGATGGCGCCGTCGACATCGTTGTGGTCGGTCACGGCCAGGCAGTTGATGCCGGTCTTCCTGCACCGCTCGATGATCCACGCAAGCCGGTTGCACGAATCGGGCGAATGGATGGTGTGGCAGTGCAGATCGGCCTTCAGCACCTGTGCTTCTCCTCGATGCGGGCATGAACGACGTCCGCGAACCGCCTGGCTATCTTCTTCCAGGTGTAGTGGCCGTGCACGAGCTCAAACCCTTCTTCGGCGCGCCTGCCCGCCTCATCCGGGTGCTCGAGGATCTCGTCGATGCGGGCGATCATCTCACTCGTGCTGTCGGCCCAGTAGAGAAATCCGTCGCCGATGCGCTGCACCTCCTGAATCCTCGAAGAAATGACCGGCTTTCTGAAGGCCAGGTACTCGAAGAGCTTGATGGGGCAAGCCCCGTGGGTGAGCGGGCTATGGCGGAACGGATTGAGGCAGATGTCGAACGAGTCGATATGCTCGAGCACCTCTTCGTGGGGAAGCCCTCCGGTCAGCACCAGGTTGTCGAGCTTTAGGCGCTCCTTCTCCGACCTGATCCAGTCGTATCGCCTTCCCCCTCCCGCGATGACGAACGTGATGTCCCTCTTCCACGCCGCGGCATCGATGATCTGCCTGAAATCGATGAAGTACTCGAGCGATCCCACGAAGCCGACCACGGGCCCGCCGCCCTCGCGCCGCAGGCGCCTGCCGGCGCCGAACTTGACGGCATCCGGGTCCACGCCGTTCGGGAGGTAGACGCTGCGCGGATGGTATTTCTCCGAGAGATAGCCCGAAACGGAGAACACGCAGTCGCACTTCGCGAGCGTCCTGCGCAGGAGGCTTTCGGCCAGCCGAACGATCAGCCTGCTCGAAAATACGCCCAGCTCCTGGTGCAGAAGGTCGATGTGGTCGTCGCCCAGGTCGTAGATCGTCACCACATCGCTCCGCCCGGCAAGCTGGTACAGGGCCATGGAGTAGAACAGGACCGCGTCGATCCCGTACGCACGGATCATCTCGGGTATCGCGGCATTGGCCTTCAGGCAGTAGGCACCCTTTTTCATGACCTTCTCGACCGGCAGGCGGGCGTTCCAGAAGAGCGGGTTCATCCTTGCATCGATCACATGAATGGCAGAATGATTGTCCGGGCGCACCTCCACGAAGCCGGAATCCTCAGATCTCATGGGCGGCGGCTGAATCAGATACACACTGTGCCCGTCCCGGGCCAGGCGGCTCAGGATCTGGTAGTATCTGGAGCGGTTCAGCGAGCTCCATCTCGAAAGGTATGGGACCAGGATATTCATACAGGATCGTCTGACATCAGGCCCGATTTTTCACCTCTCTGAAAGCCACTCCCCCGCAAAGGGCGTGAAAGCGTGCGAGCTCGACACCGGAGGAGAAATCTCATCTACAGGCCCATTGTTTTTCGCATCAGAGGCGTGATACCGCCGCGGCGGGTCCGGATGCCGGTTTCGAGGGTCTTATACCCAGTGCATCGAGGATAATCTCGCACCTGCTTTTCCAGTTGTGCTCGCTTTCCGCCCTGATCCTCGCGTTGCGCCCCAGCTTCCGCCTCAGTTCCGGGTTCCGCACCAGGTCCAGGATCGCACCCGCCAGGTCATCGATGCTTCCGGGTCTGAACAGGAGGCCTTCTCTCCCATGCGCCAGAGCGTCCCGGAGCGGCCCGAGGTCCGGGGCCACCACCGGTCTTCCCATGGCCATGTACTCGTAGACTTTCATGGGCGAGCCGTAGTCGTTCGAGTGAGGCATGACCGCGATATCCATGGAAGCAATGTATTCGGGAAGCCGGGAATGGGGGGCGAACCCCGGAAACACGACCTCCAGGTTGCCGGGAACCCCGGCGGCCCGCGCCTCCAGCTCATGCCGGTTGCCGCCTTCGCCGACGAGCATGAGCCCCAGCCTCATGCCGGTATGCCCGGCCGCCGACGCACATGCATTCATCAGCATGTCCACCCGGTGCCACGGAGCGAAGCTGCCCACGAAGCCGATCACGATTTCCGGCCTGTGAACGAAAAGCCTATGCCTCAGCCCCTCGGACCGTGCGTGGTTCGGGCAAAAAGACGAGAGGTCCGCAGCATTGGGCGACACCAGGACTCGTCCGCCGGACAGGCCGTGTGCCTCGATATCGTGAGCGAGTCTGGTGGACACCGGCAGCAACAGGGCCGCGCTCTTGAAAACAGCGGCCTCGCAGAGCCTGGTGAGAGGAGAGAGTGCCTTTGTCCGCGATCGCACCGCCAGGTCGCTCTCCATGGTGTAATTGACCTCGAGGGCGAGCGGCACCTTCCATGCCCGGGCAGCCAGAGAGCCCGCCGCGCCCAGGAAGGCGTATCTTTCGTATATCAGGTCGCAGCCGAAATCCTTTTTCGCCCTTGCAAGCAGAGAAAACGCAGCCAGATTGTGCAGGAGCTCCAGGCATTCGAAAAAGATCTGAGGGGCGCGGCGCGCGACTGATCCGACCGCTCCCTTCTTCTTGCCGTCCGGAGACACTTCCACCCCGGGCGGAGAAACGATTTTCACGGCGTGGCCGCACGCCTCCATACCGGACGCGATGCCTCTGATGTGGACCGCCTCCACGCCTTTTCCCTGAGTACGGTGATGAATGAGTATCTTCATGAAACAGCTTCTCTCGCCTTGCCGGCTCTATACAGATGAACTGCCTCCGCCCCGGTCTCTCGCCGCGGACTGTTTCTCCGCAGTCTTGCGGACGGGGGAGCAGGTGCCTGCCGTGGGGGAAACCCCATCGTTATGGCTGTCTTCCGAACCGCCCCTACGAGATGTTCCTCCTGACCTCGCCCGCTGAAATCATCCGGGCCGGGATCTTCAGGACAAAACCGATCTCCTGCGGGCTGAAAAAATTGAGCGCAAAGAGGGCAATGGGATACGCGAGCACGACCGGCATCTTCATGAGAGCCGAGAGATACGGGTTATCGCTCAGCTGCAGCGACGCGGCGATCGAGAGGGCGAGAAACACCACGCCGATCTTCAGGCAGCGCGCCCACTCGTATTGTATGGGATAGACCAGCTGCGAGCAGTACAGGCCCAGGAGGACAACGAGGACGCGGGTCACGCACACGGACAGCGCGGCGCCCATGATCCCGAAAGCCGGCACCAGCAGCCACAGGCAGACAAGGTTGAAGAATGCCGCGGCGGCGAACACATAGGAGAGCACCCGGGTGTTCTTCTTGAGATACACGCCGATCTGCACCATGTAGTACAACCCGGAGAAGAAAACCGACACCACCAGCACGGGCACCACCTGATAGGAGCCCCAGTAGCTCTGATCCGCCATGACCACGATCACCTCGCGGGCCCAGGCGATCACGCCAAGGCATGCCCACAGAAAGAAGAAGCAGAAGTAGGTGGTCACCCGCGAATAGATATCCGGGGCGTTGTCCTTCTTCATAATAGAGAACCTGAAAGGCCCGTACCCCTTGGTGAACGGATGGAATATCAGGAAGTTGACCACATTCGCAAACCGCATGCCCAGGGCATAGATCCCCACCATGGCCAGGGATGTGTAGGTCTTGAGGAAAAACCGGTCGGCCAGGCTCATGGCCGTGCCGCACATGCTGACGAATATCAGGGGAAGTGTGTAGCGAACCAGCCTCATGAACAGAGGAACGTCGACCTCGAAGGTGCACCGGGAGAAGGTGAAGACGAAAAGAACGACAAACGCCGTTCCGGTGCCCGCGAGGTTGCCCGCGAGAACGCCGAGCTCCGCCCACTGGAACTCGACCACGAAGACTATGCACAGCACAATCTTGATCAAAAGCTCCAGCAGCATGATGACCACGAAGAAACGGGCCCGCTCCAGGGCCCTGACAAAGGCAAAGAAGATCTCGTTCGACAGGCTGAAGAGCAGCCAGACAAACAGGACGACGAAGTGTGTCGTGTACTCAGAGGTTGAGAAGAGCAGGCGGGAGAACTGCCCGGAGAACAGTGCGCAGGCTCCCAGCACCACGGCGCTGAAGCAGAAATACAGGATAAAGGAGCTGCTGATCACCAGGTATCGCCCGCGCTCGGTGTCGTAGTCGAAATAAAACCTCAAGGCGGCGTGCGACAGCTGGGTGCCCAGAAAGATCGAGATCACCGCGGTGGACATGTAGAAGATCTCCAGGGTGCCGAACTGAGCAGGGGTGAGATAGTTGGTATACACGGGCAGCAGCAGAAACGCGCTCAGCCGGCTCAGCATGCTTCCTGCGCCGTAGATCACGGTCTGCTTTCCCAGGCTTTTCAGTTCTTTTTTCATTCAGCGACGATCATCAATCTGCGGGGCTTTTCACCCACTCCCGCTTCACAAACACTCCCAGAGGCAGTGAATCTGTTCATTCAAAAAATACCCTGCCGTATGCGGCGGCGGCTCCTCTTTTACCTCCCCGGGGCACCCGCTGGAGAGGGGCAATGAGAGAACACACGAGCGAGGGCGAAAGAGTTTCTCTCCATCCCGCCGCCCTGCCCATGGGGTGCAACATTCACGCAAAGATCGACGGGAACAGGAGCTTGGCCCTGAAGCGGTCGAACGATACGTACCGTTCGATCTTCAAACGCCTGAGCATGTAGCGCTCCCTGAGGAGATCCCTGACAGACCCGGATGTGTATGCCACACCCCAGCGGTAGCCGGCGAACTCGACAAGCTTGAGCACGATTGGATTCACGGCGAAATCAAGGGACGCTATGGGATAGGAGACCGCCGACACCTTGCGCGATATCCTGTCCTCGATGATTTTCCGTGAGAGCGCCAGCTCTCTGGCAGCCTCTTCGGGCGAGCTGTTGCCAAGGATCAGATGGCTCTGCGTATGCGAGCCGATCTCCATGCCGTGCTCGGCCATCTCACGCACCTGATCCCAGGTAAGGGGCCTCACCAGCGCGATGTCTTCCTCCGGGATCTGGGGTGTCCGCTCCTCGATCTCCCGCAGCAGCTCAAGCCTGTGCCGGTTCGGCATCCTGAGGGCCATAGAATGGAGGTCGGCGGGCGAAAACGGGCCTTCCCGCTCAAGGTCCCTGCCTGCGCTGTCCGCATAGCGGGCCAGCCTCAGGCTGCCGGTGTCGATCAGCCCCTTTTTCACCAGGTAGACGAGCCGCTCGAACCAGAAGGGCCTGTTCGTACCGATGTAGTCGGTGGACAGGAAGAACACCGCCTTGAGGCCGTATTTCTCCAGAATGGGAAAGGCGTTTTCATAATTGTCCGCGTATCCGTCGTCAAAGGTGATGATGAGCGACCTTTCCGGCAGGCCCTCGCCGTTTTTTTCATACTCGCCCGCGTCGGAGAAGGTCATGACCCGCCAGTGACTGGCGACGTGCTCCATCTGGCGGTCGAAATCGTGCACCGAGGCGCTGATCAGCTCGTTGTCGAAGGGGTATGACGGCTCATGGATGTCAAGCACCCGGTGATATGCGAGAATGCGCAGACACCGGCCGCCGGACAGTCCTGCCATGAGCGGATACGCCCAGGGGCGGCATATCAGAAAGGAGAGGAGCGCCCGTTTGTTCACCACCGCAGCGCCCCCTCCAGAGCAGCCTCGAGCGGGGCCCTGATATTCCTCTCATAGGCCGCTACGTCATATGACGACATTGCCATGCCGATGGTTCCGGCCACGTAGTGCAGCCAGAACAGAACACCGGAGATCCGGCTCCACAGCGCCGGGATTTTCAGAGACGACGAGTAATCGTCCCACCACGGCTGGAGAACGGGCCCCAGGTCTCCGACCAGGAGCCTCCTGTGAATGAAGTCCATGATGCCGCGCCCGTTGGTCATCGGCCTGTGGTGGAACGAGTAGCTGTAGAGATAGAGCAGGTCGAGATACGGCGGCCCCTGGAATTTCGAGAGGTCCCAGTCGAGGATCCCCTCGAGTCTTCCCGGACCGAACAGCAGATTCTCGATCTTGAAATCTCCATGAACGAGCGGCAGCCGCACCCGGGCGCCGAGAAGGGCGCGCTTGAGCGCGTGCTCCAGGGCCTGAATTTTCTCCGCATCGTATCGGCTCCAAGCCTTGCTTCTCAGCACGCCGAGGCTCTCGCCAGCAAGGCGCCTGAAGACGGCCTCATCGATCACGGTGTCCCTGCCCGCATCGAGATACAGGGAAAACAGGGCCGGTCGGATCATCGCATAGACATGCGCATGGTTGACCGGGTTCAGGACGAGCTTCCGCCCGCTGAGGAACGTCTCCACATAATACTCCTGCCCCTGATACACGCCCCGGCCGAGCGGCCTGGGGGCGAGCTGCGATATGGACCGGCACGACTGGAGCCGCTGGAGGGCGGCATAGTTGTTCTCCGCCCGCCGGGCGGTCATGACCCCTCTTCCGAGCGGCATCCGGCAGATCGAAGAAAACCCCGAATCCGTCCCGATCTCAAGGAGAATCATATTGGGCTTGCCCGCGATATACTTCCGGACGGAAAGACCCCTGCCCTCGCCGTTCAGCCCTCCGAGGTGCGACAGAAAACCCTGAAGCCAGGTGGAAGATCCCTCTCTTCGCGACATCGCCAGCATCTGCGAAGGGTATGCCGCGGGCGATCTCTTCAACGTGCGCACGATGCGCTGTACCGGGGTCATTCCCTTCCGAGCGCCCACGTCTCCGGATCCGCAGTGGTTGCCGGGGGCGGCGCTCAGGCTTTCCGGATGGATCTCGGAGATGCGCTCGGGAGCATGCCTGAGGTGATAGATCCGCATATTCGCCAGGCCGTGTTTCGCGCAGGCCTTTTTCAGCGTGAACATACTCAGGCCCTGAGGGTGTATCAGGCTCAACAGCTTCATCAGCGGGCTCATTCCGTGGTTTTTCGGAAAGAGGAACACACTCGTCCATGCCGGGCCGCAGGACCTCTTCAACGCTCGAACAATGTCCGAGACACGGTCCATTACCCCCTTTTCCCCCCACAGTGAGAGCATGTCGCGGGTGATGACCATGACGCTCGTTCCGATGCGGCAGTCGAGGCGATTCAGCTCCCGGCTGTCGGCCCTCTCGCAGATGATGATGTTGGAGACGCCCGCATCCTGCACCCTCTTTCTCACGATATCGGCCGATCGCTCGTACCACGGGTACACGATGACCCGCCGGTAGCTCCGGGAAAGATCGAGAGGGACCGCCCCCAGGGAGACATCGGCGATGAAAAGATCCGAGGCGAAGTCTTCGGGAAGGAGGAGCTTCCATACGCCCTGTCTGGAGCTGAACAGGTTCAGATCCGCCCCTTTCAATTCTCCCGACGGGTGGGTGCGGTAATACTCCCGGTGCCCGTCCTGCCAGCCGTGGCGCATGACATAGGGATGTACGGCGTCAATGAATCTTTTCACGTCGGACATTTCACTCGTTCTCATGAGTGGGGCCGTCCCGCCAGCCGGCCCGGAGCACTCACGCCCTTGGCGAGCCTGCGGGTGATTTTGCGCTTCAGGTAGCACAGGCCGGGTTTGGGGTCTCTCAGGCTGAAAGGCTCGATGCTTGGGATGCTCAGCATCACGGAAACAAGGCCGCCCAGGGTATAATCGTTTTCCCGGAACTTTCTTTTCAGGTGCCCGAGGTCGCGCTCGAAGTTCACCCAGTATTTCTTCGCGCCCGATGGACCCGCCATCTCCCCCCTGCACTCAAGACCCGAAAGGTCACGGTATGCACAGTATGCAACGTTCACGTTCATGCGGGTGGCGAGGATGATCTGAGACCAGCAGCGGGGGTTGAGCTCGATGATCCTGTACGTCCCGTCGCGCGCGTCCCTCCTGAACTCTATCTCGAATATCCCGTGATAGTCGAGCTCTCTGAGGAGCTTCACGCCCGTCTCATACAGGCCCGGCACATCGGAGCCGGCGACGAAAGTGCCTGCGCCGTAATAGCTCTGTCTGAGCTTGTTGGTCATGACATATCCCGCGATCTCCCCGCCTTTTCTGCAGTATCCCGCCAGCGAGAACTGGTCTTCGTCCCTGCCCGGGACGATCTCCTGAATCACATACTCCATGTTCCTCTCCGAGAGGTCCCGGCAGCATCTCACGAGCTCGGACCGGTCCGCCGCCACGTAGAGCTTGCGGCCCGCGGCCTGCTCGAGCATGAAGGTCAGTGCCGGCTTCACGATGCAGGGGAAGGATATGTTCCCGACATCCAAAGCGTCCTCCCCGCCGCATGAGGGGAAAACAGTCCGCGGGCAGGGAAAATCATGATCCAGGAGCCATTGGTAGAAGGAGGCCTTGTCAAGGGTGAGCAGAATGACCTCGTGCGAAGGCGCGGCAATGGCTGCAAGGCTTTTCAGCTCGTCATACCGGCCGGCGAGACAGTGCAGGATATAATCGGAGGTGGGAAAAATGATCGGCCGATTCCCGGAATGCTTCAGCGCAAGTGAGCTCACCATGCGCAGGGCTTCGCACAGCCTGTCCCAAGCGGCGGATATATCGGCCACAGTGATCCGCCGGCAGTACCGGGAAAAATCCCGGACACTCGACGGCCCGTCATCGATGACGATGCTCCTGACGCCTTTTTCGCCCAGGCTCTGGATCAGGCCCAGGCCGCCGCTCCCCAGGACCACGGGGATGGATGCCTGCCGGGCGCAGAATCTCTCGATTATCTGTTCAAGGAAATGGATATTCATTGCAGCGTTTTCCAAAGCGAATCCCGGCCTTCTTGCCATTGGAACAGTGTGATCGATGCGCGCTTCAGGCCGGGCGGCGGAGTGTCTTCCGTGCGAAGGGCAGCTTCTTTCCAAACCGAACCCGTCCTGCGCAGCTTCATCCGATGGCCCTCCCCGCCCTCTTCCGGAAGAATTCCCGCCACCGCAGCCACGGGCTGCCGCAGAAGCGCACGCAGATGCCCGCGTCATCCGCGATAAAGGGCAGAAAGAAATACACTCCCATCACAAACCCGGAGAGGATCATCCCCAGTGTCTGGAAGTGATGCTTCGCAAGCGCCTTCTTCGACGACCGGTTGCCATGGTGGACAAAGCCGTATACCCGCTTGTAGCCCAACTCCGTAAGCGTTCGGAAGGACTCGTTCATGAGTATGGGAAACACGTTTCTGCCGCGGTGCTCAGGGGCCACGAATGCATTTGTGATCATGACGCTCCGTGCGTCCATTTCGAATTCGCAGTGCAGGTCCGGGGAAGAGAGAGCACGGGGGGCGAACCAGACAAACCCCGCCATGCACCCCAGCCTTCTCGCACCGAAGCATCTCCAGCCGCTCTCCAGCCTGGCGTGGGCCTCCTCATGGGAGAAGACTACTGTTCGCCCGATGCACCGGCTGTCTTGAAACTCCATGAGCTCGGAGATATCCTGCTCCTGCAGGACTTGCACATGCAAACCGCTCACTGCAGGGATCTCGGGAGAAAATGAGAGGTTGGGTTTACCGATGATGTCAATGACCTGCACCGAGAGCAGAAGCTTCAGATACCAGCGTGGATCAGGCTTCATGCTGCGGGCAGCCTTTTCTGAAAGAACGTCTGCCAGCGATGCCACGGGCTGACCGCGCGACGGATGCTCATGCCCGGATCCGGATCATGAAAGGGAAGGAAATAGTAAAATCCCAGCACATAGCCGTAAAAGATTTTTCCGAATGTCACGAACCCGTGATAGCTCATGGCCTTTTTGGATGCCTGGTTCGTGATCCGGGGGTATCCATACACGGTCCGGTACCCCATTTCATAGAGCATCTGAAACGAGCGATCCATCATCATGGGTCCGATCTTCATGCCGCGGCGGGCGGGATCCACAAAGCCGTTGTGGATGACCACGCTCGAGCCGTCAAGCTCGAACATGCAGTGCAGGTCCGGCGAGTAGATTCTCCGGGGCGCGAACCAGAGAAATCCCGCAATGCGCCCTTGGTACCGGGCACAGGTGCATATCTGTCCGGACGCCAGGCGGTCTTCGACTTCATCCCGCGTAAAGGCATGGTTCCATTCCACACACTTCGTGTCGTGAAATTCCATGAGCTCGGAGATATCCTGTGCCTGCAGCAGAGACAGCTCGATATCTCCTCCCGAAGAGATCCCTGAGCAGGCGCTCAGATCGCAAAACTTGATCAGGTCTACTGCGTGAAAGGAAAGCACATGCTTGCGATACCATCGAAAATTGACACTCAAGCGATCACCTCCTGCAGTGTTATGAAAGGAGAACGAATGGCTTCATGAAAACATCGACCGGATGATCTCCCGGGCGACCGGCCGCATCTCCCGCCTGTTCTGAACCTCGTAGTGCACCAGAAGAGCGGGCGAGGTGTTCACCTCGTTGACGAAGAATTTCCCGGGCCGGGCGACTCGGATATCCTGCGCAATGAGGTCGATGCCTGCGAGCTTGATGCCGAGAATGTCCACCACCTTTTTTCCCAGCTCGATGAAGTCGGGAGACACTTCGTCGGTAACGTCGAGATACTCTCCACCATAGAGCCAGTGGCATATGTCCTGCAGCATGACCACCTTCCCCTCTTGCGGAATCGAATTCATGGAAAAACCCTGTCTCTTCACCAGGGCCCTGAGCTCTCCGGTGACAGGTATCCTGTAGAGAATGGGTCGGGTGGCGGGGTCATATGCCGTGATCTCCCGAGCGGTGGGCAGCCGTCCTGCATTGGCCCGGTGAATCAGCTCGCGAACGGTATGGATTCCATCGCCGACCACACGGGCCGGGTTGCGGGAGCTTGCGGCCAGAAACTTGCCCCGGCAGAAAAGCAGCCGGTAATTCGTGCCCTCGTGGAATCTCTCAGCCAGGATTTCATTTCCGAACTGTCCGGCGAGATTGACTGCACGCCAGATGGCAAAACCGCTGTCCGGCCTGATAAAGACGCCCTTGCTGTCTCCCGTGTTTTTCGCGGGCTTGATCACGATCGGGGCGCCGATCCGCCTGCGGAATTCGGCCGCACCGCGATGATCGCCGCTTTTGAGCACCACCGACTCGGGTATGGGAATTCCGTGCCTTCTCAGCATGGAGCTGCAGAATACCTTGTCGCCCGCAATCATGAGCGTGCCCTCGCCGTCGAGGTCGGTAAATGCACGGTAGATATTCTGAACAGCGCCGTTTCTCCTGAGCTGGAGCACGTTGTTGTCCAGGATGGATGCCTGCACGCCCAGAGCCTGCGCTTCATGGATGTAATAGGAAGATTCCAGCTGTGTGATATCGGCCTTGTGTGCCTGCCCGACATAAGGCCTTATCCTGTTTTTGATTCTCGTAATGTTCCTGAAAAGCATGAGACTGGTCAATGGAACGATCTTCCTCATCTCGCTCGCCTCCCTATAGAGGTTCTCTTTCGAAATGACTGTCATGCCCCCTCTTTGCCGAGATCCGCGAAGCGGTGCGCGGGAGAGGACACACCGTCATCGTGCACTGCCGCACATGATGTCTCTGAGCCACTCTCGATTGGGGCAGCAGGATTCCCGGCCTGTGGAGCTATGAAAAACACGGCACTACCCATAGAACTTCAGACCATACCGGGCGAAGAGCTTCCTGTTCTTTTCAGTGAGCAGGCCGCCGTTTGCAGCCTGAAGGCCCGCCGTGCCCCATTCCTGGTTTGCCTCGATGATCACCGGGCCTGCGGGGGTCACGGCGAAGACCCACCCGATGGTGGCTGCAGAAACCGACATATACGGAGACAGGTGCATGGTCCGGGGCATAGTATGTCCGCATGATGTAGTGATCGACCCCTGCATTGTCCAAGGTCTTCTCGTCGAATGTGATAGAGCTGCCGCTCCAAATGCCAAGGCAGAGGGGGATCTCGCTCAACGGCCGTACGAGCTGGACCTCCCGAGGGCTGCTCATGGCCTGCAGACAGCCAATGGAGATCAGGAGCAGGACGACTGCTGCAGGGAAACGAAGCTGCCTCTTCGACATCGATTCTTTCATTCACGCTGTTCTTGTGCGGGTAGATCGGCGGACAGGGCCCGGCCGTCTCACCGCGTTGTTGAGGCGAGAGCTCCGCTACGGCAGGTGAACCGGCCTCCTTGAACATCAAAAAAAGACGCATTCGCGTCTCAGGTTATGAAAATATATAAATAGAAGGATGCCCGCCCGTCACAAGTGGATCGCAGGACAGAGATATTCATGCCGTCAGCAAAACCTCTGGCCGGGGCAACCGAGGGGTCAACCGAGGGGTCAGGTCTTGACATGTGACATCTAGATGTCACATGTCAAGACCTGACCCCTAATCTTTGCCAAGACCTGACCCCGTTTCCACCCCGTTTCCAATCCAGGGCAAAAAAAAGCCCCCGGGGTCTGCGGGGGCTACATGTAAGGTATTTAGGAGATATCGCTTGGGGTCTTACCCTGTTGGGCTGATGACCTGCACGCTGACGCCCTTGGGA
>Ga0255347_1002692_pt1 | contig 24568 bp, 22 predicted proteins | sample wastewater_treat_2_FD_192479 | JGI IMG/M metagenome (GOLD analysis project Ga0255347, IMG submission 192479) | Wastewater microbial communities from Lulu Island WWTP, Vancouver, Canada - plant24 | ecosystem: Engineered > WWTP > Wastewater > Unclassified | place: Canada: Vancouver, British...
TTCTTTTCCCAATCTGGCACTATCTGCGATATAATGATTCATCATCACTCCTTCTACTAAAACTAAATTTTTCTCGACAAACAAACAGGCAAGTAAAAAATGCATATTAGGGATAAACTTATGACTCTGGAACAAGAACTATATCAACAATATATACGCGGTGAAGGGAAATCACCATGCACTATTACTGCCTATATGAAGGATTTGAGTCAATTTTATAATTTTTTGGAAAGATATTTTGAAGATGGTAATATCCAGCTTGAACAAATCTCTCCACAAATGATTCGGGACTGGTTTCTTCACCTTCATAAACAACAAGTTAGCAATCGCAGTCTGGCAAGAAAAGCAGCTGCTTTACAGAGCTTTTTCTCCTGGTTAAAACTTACCAATCGCATTTCCAAAAATCCTATGGATAAAATAAAAAGACCTAAGTTTGAAAAGGGTCTACCACACTATTTTACGGAAGAAGAAATGCTTATTTTGCTAAATCTACCTGATCAATCCAGCATCTATGGTGTGAGAAATCGTGCTATTCTGGAATTGCTCTATTCTTCTGGACTTCGGATCTCTGAACTGGCAGATTTAGAGCTAAATGACATTGACTTGAAACGAGCTCTGGTGCGTGTTAAAGGTAAGGGTAATAAAGAAAGAATCGTACCTATAGGAAAGCCAGCAATAGAAGCCATAGAAGCATATCTCCCGGTGAGAGACAAGTTAAAGCAAGAATATAGTTCCCATAAACTTTTTCTCACCAAAAGTGGCAAAGATTTTGACCACAGACAATTATTCAAAATTTTACACCATTATTTCCAAATAATTGCACGACAAAAAGGTTATTCTCCACACACTATTAGACATAGCTTTGCCACCCATCTCCTTTCCCGCGGAGCTGACCTTCGTGCTCTTCAAGAAATGCTCGGACATTCCAATCTTGAAACAACCGCTATTTATACTCACCTAACCCTGGATGACATTAAAAAAGCCTATCTTAAAGGTCATCCCCGCGGAAAAGAATGAATCTGTTATTATTTACATTTTAGGATATAATTGGAGAATACACTCCTTCTACTTATTTCTAAAACATCACACCTAAGCTTATCATCAGACCATTATTAGTGGTAGTGATATCCTCATTATCATCATCATAAATATCTGCTAAACCGAGAGAATATCTGGCTCCGATAAGAAACTGATTTAAAAAAGTAATGTCCAAGCCAAAGTCAACTCCATAATCCAATAATATAGGGTCATTTGGGAAATCTGCCTCTTCCTCATTTACCAGATACTGAGTAACGATTGCATATCCTATTCTTGGAGCTACTGCTGGTTGAATATGAACATCACTGATATTGATATCAAATTTCAATGCAAGAGGCAATTCAATATAGTCCATATTAACTTTGGTTTTGATATCTTCAAATAACGGGATTTCAATGGTTCTCTCATATCCCCTTTGAGAATAAAGTAGAGAGGGTTCAATAATGAAATATTTACCTAAAGGATATTGCATAAAAAGTCCACCATGATACCCGTAACGGTCATCAGTTTTAGCTTCATCACTATCATCATCAGTAATTTTTACATTTGTTACATTCAATCCTCCACGAAAACCAAAATATGGTTGAGCAAAGGATAATCCAATAGAGACAAGTAAGAGTACTGCAAGTATTATTGACTTTTTCATTTTTCTCTCCTTTAAATATTTCTTTATATATTTAAATTAATGTATTTATGAGATTAGACAAGTATAATTTTAAATTTAGTTTATTTTACTTATTTACTTATAGCAGTTCAAATAGTTTTATTGAATGAAAAATATTGGTATCGAGGGATAAAATATCCTTGTATCGCAAAGCAGTGAGGCTTTTCCAGTGTTACCGATGATAATTTCTATAACTTGAAAATATAAAGAAACAAAAAGCTTCTGCAAAGCTTAGAAGGCGAAGACATCTTCTTCTTCATTACACGAATTTATATTGCATTTTATTAATTATAAATTTCAATAAGTTACGAGTTCTTTCTTAGCTCTCTCTTAGCTCTTGCTTACCTTTTTACTAAAGAAATCGTCAAGAGGAGGCTAAGTAACAAAAAGTTAACCAATTAAGGTAATTCAAATGATGATAAAAGAGATATTTATCTGGATGATAGATAAGCAATTCAGAGAAAAATAGAATTCTGCACGCATTTAAAGTGCAGGCTAAAAAAGATTGATTTATCAAAAAAGAAAAGAAATAATGCCTATAAACTTAGAGACCGCTCTCTTTATCCTTTATAAGATACATCTTTATAACAAACCACAGAATCTATTGCTTAAATTCTATATTTTCTTTATTGGTCTGGAAAGATATTGGACTTGACTAAATGAAGATATGCATAATTAGAATAAAATATAAGATGTAAGGAGATAAGAGAATGATTATAGAGGAATTACTTCAGCGTTTAAATGAATTTGCTCCTTTTTCTCAGGCTTATGAATGGGATAATATAGGTTTATTAGTTGGAGATTCTAAAAGGGAAGTAACAAAAGTCCTTATTACTCTGGATGTAACTTTTAAGGCAATGCAAAAAGCTCTGGAATTAGGAGCAAATATAATTCTGGCTCATCATCCAGTGATATTTCATTCTTTAAAGCATATAACCGACCCGCTTTTATTATCCCTGGTAGAGAACCAAATAAATGTAATTTCAATGCATACCAATCTTGATGTTGCACCTCAAGGAACTAATTATGCTCTGGCTACAGTTTTGGGTTTGGAAAATCTGGAATCTTTATCCTCTGAACAAGGCGAAAAATGGTTTCATCTTTCAGTTACCGTTCCTGCAGGTTATACTGAAAATGTAGCAGATGCGGTCTTTAAAGCCGGTGGAGGAAGGGTTGGCAATTATATTTATTGTTCCACTCGTCATCCAATTAAAGGGACTTTTAAACCATTAGAAGGAGCCAGACCTTTTATATCGTCAAAAGAGGACGATAAATTTACGCAAGTAGCAGAAGAAGAACTGGAGTTTATGGTACAGGAATCCAGGCTATTTGATGTTGTTTCTGCAATTAAAATCTCTCATCCTTATGAGACGCCTTTGCTGTATTATTTCCCAGTAACAACCCCTCAACCTCTTTTTGGCTTGGGGATGACAGGAATTCTACCAGAACCTTTAACACTTAGTGCAATACTATCCTGGATAAAAGATAAACTTGGATGTCCCAATCCTAAACTATGGACAGCAGGATTACCCTTATCCACTTCAATTCAAAAAATAGCAGTTTGTGGAGGTAGTGGAAGTTCTTTGATTAGGTTAGCTGAACAATCTGCCGAACTCTATATAACAGGTGATGTAGGCTATCATAATTTGATGGAAGCAAAAATTCCTATTGTGGATGCGGGTCATTTTTACACTGAATATCCGGTTCTGGAAGTATTGAAAGGACAGCTCATTAATTGGAATCTGGAAAGTTATGTGCTTTCCAGAGAGGAATGTGAATACTGGCAGAATACTCATTCCTATCATAATTAAATAAAGAGACTATATTTAAGAAAGATTTTCTATAGCATCTCGTATATCGTCTGGGTCAAAACCTTTACGAAAGAGATATCCAAAAGCTCTTTCTTTCAGTTTTTCAGGTGGTAAATTTGAATGAGTAGAATAGTATTTTTTCAATAATTCTTCCAGATTACTGGCTTTTTCTTCTTCAGTATAAAGTTCTTCCAACAGAGGTTTCCAGACATTTATGGGTATATGGTTTGCAGAAAGTTTAGCCGTAATAGCTCGTTTACTGGCTTTTCTTTTTATATAGGAAGAGATTAAAAGTTCGGCAAAACGCTGGTCATTAAGATAGTTTAACTCCAAACAACGGTGGATAGCATCCTGAACTATTTCTGAACAAAATCCCTTTCTCTGCAGATAAAGAACGCATTGGTATTGACTATGTTCTTCTTTAGCTAAGTATTTTACTAAAAGATTAAAGGCATAATCCTCAAGCATCTTAATGATTTGATTTGCTTCACTCTCGCTTATTTCTCCCTCATAATCAGAAGGATAGAGAGAGGATATCTGCTTAATGGGTAAGATTCCCCTAGATAAATCTTCTAATTCTATGGTGGCAAGATATTTATTCTTGGATGATATCCTCAGTTTCATCTGTTGTAGGAGATTCAAACATCTTTTCAGGTTTTACATTCTGTTTCACCAAATTAGATATTTCTTCTAACAAAGCAGGGTTTTCATTAAGATATTGCCTGGTCTTTTCAATACCCTGTCCCAGTTTTAAATCACCATAGGATAGCCAGGAACCACTTTTCTTAATGATTCCAAGGTCTATTGCCATATCCATTATAATGTCAGTATTGGAGATGCCTTTTCCAAAGATAATAGGAAATTCCACTGTTTTAAAAGGTGGGGCAAGTTTATTTTTAACGATTTTAACCCGGGTCTTAGCACCGATAACTTCTGCATCCGGTCCACTTGATTTTATCGCTCCCGCAAAGCGTACTTCCATCCGAACAGAAGCATAAAATTTGAGTGCTACACCTCCGGAAGTAGTTTCTGGATTCATAAAAGCAGCGGTGCCAATTTTCATTCTGGTTTGATTGATAAAGACTACAGCAGTATTGGATTTGGACACGATAGAGGTAAGTTTTCTTAGAGCCTGACTCATAAGTCTTGCTTGCAAACCTACATGACTATCACCCATATCTCCTTCAATTTCTGCTTTAGGAACCAGAGCGGCAACAGAATCAATTATAACCAAATCTATGGCAGAGCTACGAACCAAAGTTTCGCATATTTCCAGGGCTTGTTCACCTCCATCAGGTTGAGAAAGTAATAGGTCTTCCACTTGGACACCTAAATTTTTGGCATAAGCAGTATCTAAAGCATGTTCTGCATCAATAAAAGCGACGATTCCACCAAGTTTTTGTGCTTCTGCCGCAATATGCAAAGCAAGTGTAGTCTTACCACTGGCTTCAGGACCGTAAATTTCAGTTATGCGTCCACGTGGAATACCTCCAATTCCCAGAGCTATATCCAGATTAAAAGCGCCAGTTGGAATAACATCCACTTGTTGCAGGGGCTGATCTCCCAAACGCATAAGAGTGCCCACACCATATTTCTTTTCCAGTTGTGATATGGCAGTCTTTAAAGCCACTTCTTTGTTTTTATCCTGCATAATATCTTCCTTTAAGATAAATTATATTGGTCTAAAATTTGATAAACTGGACCTTCCGGTTTTAAGATGCTACGATAGAGAGTGATTGTATCATAGCTAAAGAAATCCTTATCTACCTTACTTTCCAGGATTTCTCTTTCTTTGCTAACGGGAAGTTTAGTTTTAATACGTCCCAGCGTGATATGAAGTTTTAACGGTTTTATATCAGGTTCAAAACCTGCTTTACGAATCTCTTTAAGTAGAGATTTATGCCACTGGAATAAAGAATCATCCTGTTCTAAAAGAGTAGCCCAAACAAGTCTTGGCTCCTTATAGGGAAATAGTTCCAGACCTTGAAGGGAAAGATTAAAAGGTGCAGCTATTTCTGTTGCTTGTTCCAGGATACCAGATAATTCATTAATTCTGGTGCTATCTACATCTCCCAGAAAAAGTAGAGTTAAGTGCAAGTTCCGTTCTTTTACCCAATTTACACCCTGGGTAGATTTAAAAGTATTGAGCTTCTCTTTTAGGTTCAGAAAGACAGATTTAGGAGGTTCCAGGGCAATAAAGGTGCGATAATTCATTTAGCGCTTATATCCCAGGTTCCGGAGGAATCTTTTTCTATGCGTAATATCTGTATCCAGTTCAATACCTTTAGGTGAATTTCCATCAATTACACCCAGAATACCATTTCCCTGTTCTGTTTTAGCCAGAATTACCTGTACTGGATTAGCTGTAGCACAAAAGATATTTACCACTTCAGGACAATTCTTGATAGCGTTGAGCACATTGATAGGGAAAGCATTCTGCATAACTATGAGAAATGAATGACCTGCTCCCAGACGATACATATTTTCTATGGCACATTCCATCAATTCATTGTCAGTTCCCTCTTTACGAATAAGATAGGGTCCGGAAGCTTCGCAAAAAGCTAAACCAAACTTGATGCCTGGAACGCTGTTGACCATAATTTCGTAAAGGTCTTCCACACTTTTAATAAAATGACTCTGTCCCAGAATGATATTGGCATCAGATGGGAATTTAAGCTCTTCAATTATAATTTCCATTCAGATGACCTCTAAGTTTTATTTATTTCTAAGCATTAAATTATTAAGGCTTTGTCAAGGAAAAGTTTTTGTAGTAAAAATGGTTTTCTCAGAGCCTTTCATTCTCTCCAGCCAGAATTAAAATTACCATAAAAGCAGGTATAAGTTGCTCCACGCACAAGGAGGGAAGATGATAGAACTTTTACTTCCATTGAGCCACCCCGAGAAGAGATCTGACGCACAGCTAACAATTTTTTATTCAATCTTTTTGACCAAAAAGGCGCAAGATAGGTTTGTGCAGAACCAGTGACAGGATCTTCATTAATACCTTCCCAGGGGGCAAAATAACGGCAGACATAGCCATTTTCATCTAAAGCAGACACTGCGATACCAGTAAAAGGCAAATCCTTGAAAGAAAGCAAAGTGAGAAAATCTGGATTAAGTGATTTAATCTTTTTTACATTGTCGTAGATAAGGATAAGATTATGACTTTCAGGAGCAAGATAACTTTCTGCTGGCTTAGTTTTCCCTAATGCTTTCAGAACTTTTTCCTCTGTGATGAACGGGATTACTTCCTCAAGTGGTAAGGTTAGCTGTATTAAATGGTTATATTTTTCTGTCTCAATCATACCATTACTGGTTATGAAACTAAACTTATCTTTCTCTGGGTAAAGGTGAGAAAAAATTACTGAGGCTGTTGCCAAAGTTGCATGACCACAGAGAGAAATTTCCTGGGTGGGAGAAAACCATCTGATTTGAGCTAAATCAGGACTTCTCAAGCAAAAGAAAGCGGTTTCAGAAAGATTAAACTCTTTTGCCAGTTTTTGCATTTTTTTATCTGAGGGGAAATCGGATAGAGCTACAATTGCCGCTGGATTTCCTTCATAGAAACTTCTGGAAAAGGCATTAATTATCCATAGCGGGTCATATTTGCCGATAGAGATTGCTTCTTCCTCGGTTAAGTTTTCTTTCTTATTGATATTTTTGGTTGTTTCCATTTTTTTAATCCCAATCTTTTTCGTTTATGGGTGAAAATTGAAGTTGAACCTGATGAATAATAGCATCTAAGAAAGGTTCTCCGGTATCATAGATATCAAAAGGTTTAAAACCGAGGTATTTATCCCACTGTCCAGCAATATAATCATGTGAGATTATCCGGTAGATTTTATCTGATACAATTGAATCCAGCCTGGTATATTCGCAAATATCAAAAGGCTTTTCCTGTGAATGAAGTTCATTTAACTGGAAGAAAGTTAATAAATCCTTACCATAGCAAGAAAAGACTACCACTGTATTATTAAAAGGTAGCAATTCATTCAAATCACGAAGTGTTACCGGTCCAGCAGGAATTACTTTTCGTAAGCCTCCATTGTTGATGATAGCCATATCAGGATGATAAGTTCTTTCGTATTCAGTCTTTAAGGCACTGGCTATCCAGCGAGAAAGGGTAGTGGATTGATATTTATCCGGAATCCAATCTTCTGGAATAAAACCAATTACCTTAGACATCTCTTCTTCTATTTTCACAGTCTTTTCCTGGATATATTTTGCCAGAGGTGTATCAAATTCCTTTACTGGTATTTCCAGAGGAATAAGCTGATTTTTAAGTGAGGTTATTTTGTCATCTTCAACTTCCAGTTCAGCTAAACCCAGATAATTTAGATGAGAACCACTATAGAGCAGATACTTACCGTTTATAAAGTGGGGCTTTTCTGCTTTTATATGGTCGTGTCCTCCAATAATGAGGTCAACTCTTTTATCCAGATTAACGGCAAGCAAGCTATCTGCTTCAAAACCTTGGTGAGTTAGGACAATAATTAAATCAGTCTTTTTATCAACTTCTTCCAGATATTTATTGATAGCCTCAATAGGTGGAAGGATGGTTACACTACTAACATTTTCGGCTTTGACTTTTTCAGGCAATTTTTCCAGAGTGATGCCAAAGATTCCGACTTTTATATTATTTCTCTCCAGAATAGCATAGGGTATTCCGGAAACACTCTGTCTTGTAGTTTTATCTATTAAATTCGTGCAGACAAAGGGATAATTAGCTTTTTTTGCCAGGTCTCTGGTGTTAGTATAGGAAAAGTCAAATTCATGATTTCCAAACACACTGGCATCAAGTGCGAGCTGGTTGAAGACTTCAATAACTGCTCCACCATAAATTCCATCTTCTACCAGCGAGGAGAAGATAGTACCGGTTTGTTGGTCTCCCGTATCTACATAAATGCTATTCTTACTCTCCGTTCTTTTTTGATTTAATACTTCTTCCAGAACCAGATAGCCACCCATAAGAGTTCCTCGTTCTTTATCCAATTGAGCTTCATAAACACCATGAGTATCTCCTGTGTAAAAGACAGAAAAGGGAGTAGAATAGATACAACTAATTGTCAGGGACAGGATTACAATACAAATTCTCTTAAACTTCATAGTTCATCTCTTTTAATAAAATTTCCAGATTAAGTAAATCCTCTAAAGTATCCACTCCCATACCATTATATTCTGTAGTGACCATCCGGATAGGGATTCCGTTTTCCAGTGCTCTTAATTGTTCAAGTTTTTCCACCTGTTCCAGTTTTCCTGCAGGTAGTCTCACTAATTGCATCAAGGTTTGACGACGATATGCATAAACTCCAATATGTTGAAAGTAATCTTCAAAATGGATGTTATCACGATTGAATGGTATGGCAGAACGAGAAAAATAGAGAGCGTTAGAAGCATTATCTACTACCACTTTAACCAGATTAGGATTAGAAAGTTGTTTTAAATCTTTAATTTTAGTCATCAGTGAGGCTATTTGGATGGAAGAATTCTCAAAAACATGAAGTAAAGGGGCAAGAGCTTTTTGATTAATTAAAGGTTCATCACCTTGCACATTAACTACAATATCGCAATCAAGCGTTTCTGCTACTTCAGCAATACGGTCAGTTCCACTTGGATGTTCTTTTCTGGTGAGAATAGCTATAGCACCAAAATTCTCTGCAGCTTCTTTAATCTGTATAGAATCAGTAGCGACTATTACCTGATCAAAAAGATTGGCATTAATTACTGCTTCCCAGACCCATTGAATAAGAGGTTTAGAAAGAAGTTTTGCCAGAGCTTTCCCGGGAAAACGGGTGCTATCATAGCGAGCAGGAATTATTGCTACTGCTTTCATTCAGCTTTTCTCTCAATTTTTTGTTGTTTCTTTAGCCAGAGCAAAAGAGCAGCGGTATCAGAATAGTTAACTCCTGGAATACGCATTGCTTGAGCAAGGTTATGAGGGCGGATTTTCATTAGTTTTTCACGAGCTTCCCAGGCAAGTGCATTGATAGAATAATAATCTATATCATTAGAGAGGAAGATATTTTCAGAAGCACGGAAGCGTTGCATTTCTTCTTCTGCGCGTTGCAGATAGCCTTCATATTTTAATTCCAATTCGCAGCGGCGAAGAATATCTGGAGTTACTTCTGGAGATGGTTTATAACCGTAAAGTTTGAGCTTTTCTATATTGATATCTGGTCTTTTTAAAAGGACAGCAAATTTTTGTGGTTCTTTCAGGTCAGGATGATTGATGCTCTTCTCGGTTTTCAACCTTTCCATTTCCCGTTCTTTCAATTCCATAGTATGTTTAAATTTTTGCCAGCGAACATCTGAGACCAATCCTAATTGATAACCCAGAGGCATTAATCGTTCATCACAATTATCCTGACGAAGGAGCAAACGGTATTCAGCGCGGGAAGTAAACATACGATAGGGTTCATTAGTTCCACAGGTAACCAGGTCATCTATAAGGACACCAATATATGCTTGAGTGCGACTGAGGATGATGGGTTCTTTGCCTTCCAGAGCAAGAGTAGCATTAATTCCAGCCATAATGCCTTGAGCAGCAGCTTCTTCATAACCAGATGTGCCATTAATTTGACCGGCTAACCACAGACCTTTGATTTTTCTGCATTCCAGCGAAGGAAGAATTTCTTCTGGGTTAATATAATCATATTCAATAGCATAGGCATATCGCATTATTTGAGCATTTTCCAGACCTGGAATGCTATGTAGCAATTTTTCTTGAATATCAGGAGGCAAAGAAGTAGAAAGTCCATTCACATAACCTTCACAGGTGTCCAATCCTTCGGGTTCAATAAAGATATGATGGCTTTCGCGCTGGGGGAATTTCACTATTTTATCTTCAATGGAAGGACAGTAACGAGGTCCAATACCTTTTATGATGCCTCCATAGAGAGAGGATTTCTGCAGATTTTGTTTGATAATATTATGTGTTTCAGTGGTAGTATGGGTGATATAACAGCTAACTTTATTAGAAAGTTCTACTTCCCGATACTGAGAAAAACCCATTGGTTCAGGGTCTCCTGGTTGTTCTTCTAAAAGATTATAGTTCAGGGTTCTCATATCAATTCGGGGAGGAGTGCCAGTTTTGAAACGACCAAGTTTCAATCCATACTTTAGTAAGCTGTTAGAAAGAGCTTCTGAAGCAGGTTCTCCACTACGTCCACCAGGGAAAGAGATATTTCCCATATGGATGAGTCCATTGAGAAAAGTTCCAGTCGCAAGGATTACTTGAGGAGCAAAATATTCCATTCCTTGCAAGATTCTAACACCCTGAATACTTCCTTTTTCTACCAAAAGTTCAGAAACACTTGCTTCTATCAAGCTGAGATTATCCTGTTCTTCTAAGTGCTGTCGCATTAATAATGAATAGAGCAGCCTATCATTTTGAGCGCGAGGAGCCCAGACAGCTGGACCCTTACTTCGGTTTAGCATACGAAAATGAATGCCGGAAAGGTCTGCTACATAACCAAGTTCTCCACCCAGAGCATCAATTTCCTTAGCAAGATGTCCTTTAGCAGGACCTCCAATGGAAGGATTGCAACTCATTCTGCCTATAGTTTCCAGTTTCAGGACAAAAAGTGCTGTTTTAGCACCTCTTCGGGCAGAAGCCAGAGCTGCTTCAATACCTGAATGACCTCCTCCTACAACGATTACATCAAAGTCACGGGTCATATTTATATCAGATGTGCTCCTATCCAATTATAAAGAGGTTCCAATCCTGTCTTTTTTAGGGCAGACACCGGAAAGATATCTTTATCTTTCAACCCAAGTCCTTTAGCCAGATGTTGTAGCGTGCGATTAAGTTTGGTCTTTGGTATTTTATCTGCTTTAGTAGCGACGACACAGTAATCTATTCCTCTAAGTTTTAACATTTCCAGGAGCTGGATATCTTTAGGATCGGCTGCTAATCTTATATCTACCAGAACAATTATTCCTTTTAACATTTCTCTCTGGTCAAGGTAGTTGTTTATCATTTTACGCCATTTTTCCTGTTCCGCTAAGGGGACTTCTGCATATCCATAGCCAGGGAGGTCAGTTAACTGTAAATGTCCTTCTTTTTGAGCTTCATCATCTTTCCACCGAATAAGGAAGAAGTTTAAAAGTCTCGTTTTACCAGGATGAGAGCTGGTTTTAGCGAGTTGATGATAGCCTGTTAATAGATTGATTAAGGTGGATTTACCAACATTACTTCTTCCTGCAACAGCGAATTCAGGGTAGGCACTGGCAGGATAATCTTTGGGTTCAACTGCACTTTTAACAAAATAGGATTGCACGAATCTAAGCATTGCTATATATAACACTAACTTTATCGGATTCTTGCAGTTCCACTTCTAAAAGTGATAGCGAGCTATCTTTAAAGGATTCGCTTATGCTTTCAAAAATGTACCTGGCAATATTCTCAGAAGTAGGATTAATATCTTTAAATATGGGCAGTTCATTTAAAAAGATGTGGTCAAGCTGATTTAAGATTTCCCAGAGCTTCGCTTTTAAGACTTTAAAATCTATAGCCATTCCAAGGGAATCAAGTGTATCTGTCTGGAAAGTAACCTTAACTTTCCAGTTATGTCCATGAACATTGCTGCAAGGACCTTCATATCCACGAAGTCGGTGAGCAGCACTAAAGTAATCATAGACGCTTAATTTATACATAGATAACCTCTATTTAAAACATATTTTTATGGATGAAATATAATACCACGAGGGTGGATGCAACTGCTGAGATTCCCATCAAAATGAGAAAAGCATATTTACTTTCTTGAAGTGGTAATGCTACATTCATACCCCAGATACTTGCCACCAGAGTTGGTAGCATCAGGACGATACTTACTGAAGTCAGGAATTTCATTCTGATATTTAAGTTGTTGGAAATGATAGAAGCAAAAGCATCCATCATACTGCTTAAGATACTGGAATGGACATTAGTCATCTCAATAGCTTGACGATTTTCAATAATAACATCTTCAATCATATCTTCTGCATCAGGGTCTTGATTCAACCACCGTGAGCGTTGCATCCTTTCCAGAATTATTTCATTTGATTGCAGGGAAGTGGAAAAATAGACCAGACTTTTTTCCAATCTTAAAAGACGAGTGATCTCTTTATTTCTCATACTCTGATATAATTCAGTTTCTATGTTATTGGAACGGCGTATGATTTCTTTCAAGAACTTCAGAAAATAGATAGCAGTGCGGAGAGCTATTTGGAGTAGAAAACTCTGTTGTGTGATATTAAAAGGTTTATGTTTACCTTCAAGGTATTGAGTGAGCACTTCAGTGGCAAAGAAAGAAACAGTTATGAGCTTGTCCTGTACCGCAATTATTCCTAATGGAGCTGTAGCAAAAGGAATAGTGGCAGATCTATGACGGTAATATAAAGGCACCCGAAGTATAATGAGAACTGCACCTCCATCATATTCCATACGGCTGTTCTCATCAGCATCCTGGAGGTCGGTGATATAGTCTTCTTCCAAATTGAAGCGTTCAATCAATTGCTTGATTTCTTCATCATTAGGATTATCCAGATGAATCCAGAAAGCTTCATTCGGTGCCATTGCAGGTACAAAACGCTGCTCTTGAACTTTGAAATATTGGACCATAATCACCTCCTTTTTTACTTATTTCTTATTTACCATTCTTTTAAACTGCTATATTATGGCAATAGAAAATTTAGAGCTCCATATCTATCAAAAAGATAGACATTTTTTACCCGGTCCTTTTGCAAAATTCAAGGATTTCATATGAATACAGCTTAGGAATTCATAATTAATTATCATACAAATCTAAAGGTTATTGGACACAAAAAGTCAGAAAAGTGATAGCTAATTGTATTATATATCAGCGAGTTAGGCATATTTTAAATTGCAAAACTCATAATTGACTCTCTCTTAGCACTTTATGAGAAAAAGAGCTAAGAGAGAGCCAGGAGAGAAATTGGGGAAAAGCATACATCTTCCCAAGTTAATATAAAAAGGACAATAATGACAGGTAATGATATGATAATAAAGAAATAAGGGATAGAAAAGCGAAAAATAAGAGGAAGATAGATTATGAAGAGATAAGATAAAGGTGTAAATAATCTATTTTAAAAGTGATTTTTAGGGATTATATGTGAGAGCTGGATATTTTAATTAAGTGTGAGATATTATTTTCCAATGCAGAAGTTATTGAAAATATTGGTGAGTAAGTCCTCGGTGGTAACGATACCCAGAATTTCTTCCAGAGCTTGGCTGGCGGCAATTAAATCAAAGGCGGTAAATTCATAACCTGCTTGATTATCAATAGATTGGAGAGCATTTTTAAGAGAAGAAATGGCTCTGGATAAAGCAGCAAGATGACGTGCATTAGTTACTAAGGGACGGTCAACCCATTTTTGAGGTAGAGCAAAATGATTAAGAATGGCTTGCTGGAGTTTTTCCAGACCTTCTATTGCATATACAGAAGCAGGAATAGCGGAATCAGGTGATTGTCCATTCAAATTATCAAAGTTTTTAACAGTAGAAAAATCAGGATTTATTAGGTCATATTTACTTGCTACCCAGAGAATTTTATTCTTTATTGCAGGGGGCAGTTCATCAATTTCTTTCCAGTCAATTTCCTGGTCTACAGGAAGAAGATAGAGAATTAAATCAGAGTTTTGCATAAGCTCTCTGGTTCTTTCAATACCTTCCTGTTCCACTTCATCGGAGCTGATTCTCAATCCGGCAGTATCATATAAGATCAAGGTATAGCCCTGTAAGTTGACTCTTTCTTCCAGGTAATCTCTGGTAGTACCAGGATGTGGGTTTACAATTGCCCGATTATACTTTAGAAATGCATTGAAAATAGAGGATTTACCGGAATTAGGTGCACCTACCAGACTGATTTTAATGCCTTCTCTGATATATTTTCCCTGCGAAACACCTTCTGTATACAGCTCTTCTGCTTGTTTTAAAATATGGGATATTCTATTTTTCAAATCTTCGGGATCAACTGGAGGTAGGTCCTGATCTGCGAAATCAATGGCTAATTCACAGCGTAATCTTGTGTCCGATATATCATTTAGCAAATTTTGTAAATGCTGTGAGAGAATTCCCTGCACCTGCATTAAAGCAGCTGATTCAGCCATAGCACCGGAGGCAAAAACGAGGTCATTAACTGCTTCTGCTTGAGGGATGTCCATTTTTCCATTTAAAACTGCTCGCAAAGTAAATTCTCCTGGATTAGCCATTCTTGCATCCAGAAGTAGATTTTCCAGGATTTGGGAGGCAATTTGTGGATTTCCATGCGAGGATATTTCTACCACATCTTCGCCGGTATAGCTTTGAGGTGCTCTAAAAACTGTGCAAAGCACCTGGTCTATGGCTCTTCCTTCGCGGGAATAAAAGGTGCCAAATACCACCCTATGAGAAGGGCAATTGAGTAGTTTTTTGCGGGGCTTAAAATATTGTGCTACAATGCCAATGCTTCCTTTTCCACTGATTCTTACAACATTTATGGCAGCATAACCCGGAGGTGTAATAAGAGCACAGATAGGCTCGGAAAGATTTGCCATTTATAAACTTAGATGTCTTTGTATTTCTTCCGAAAGATGAGCGGGAGTAAAACCAATCAATTCATTAAGCTGTTCTATCTTTCCATGCGGGACAAAGATATCAGGATAACCAAAGTTAATTACTTTACAGGGTGATTCTTCCAGCAATTGTCCTATGCGAGCACCAACTCCACCGATTACCACATTGGTTTCAAAGGTAAAGATATGGGAGCAGGTTTTTCCGAGATTTTTTAGCAAGTCCTCATCTAAGGGTTTCAAGCAACGGAGATTTATAAGCCAGGGATTTAATCCCTTGCTATTTAATAAGTTCCAGGTTCCTAAAGCAATTTGCCAGGCTCCCCCTTCGGAAAGTAGAGCAATATTTTCACCTTCTTTAACTATTTGAGCTTTACCAGGGATAAAATCGGTAACAACTTCTTCACTGTGAAAAGCAGAACCACGAGGATAACGGATAGCTATGGGACCTTCCTTATAAGTGGCAGCAAAGTTTATCATAGCAATCAATTCCTCATCATTGGCAGGAGAAAAAATCATTAGATTAGGGATGGAATTTAATAAGGAGATATCAAAGGTTCCATGATGAGTGGGCCCATCTTCTCCTACTAATCCAGCACGGTCAATACAAAAGACGACTGGTAATTTTGGCAGAGCAACATCGTGAATAACCTGATCTATAGCTCTTTGTAAAAAGGTGCTGTAAATGGCAACGAAGGGTTTTATTCCCTTGCATGCCAAGCCAGCGGCAAAGGTCACAGAATGTTGTTCTGCTATTCCTACATCAAAGAATCTTTTGGGGAATCTTTTTTCAAAAGGGGTTAAACCTGTGCCAGAGGACATAGCTGCTGTAATAGCCACAACCTCAGGATTATTTTCCGCTATATCGCAAATCGTTTTTCCAAAGACTTCGCTCCAGCTTTTCTTTCCATTAGCAGGTAAAGTTCCACTTTCTGCATCAAAAGGTTCCACGCCATGGAAGAGGACGGTTTCTTTTTCTGCGGGTAGATAACCTTTCCCTTTTTGAGTGACAACATGAAGAAAAACCGGACCCACCATATGTCTTTGAATCCGACGAAGCATAGTACAGATTAAATTTATATCGTGACCATCTATGGGACCCACATATTTAAATCCTAAATCCTCAAAGATGATATTGGGGACCAGTATGTTCATCATTGATTCTTCAAGTTTTTGAGCTCCGAGAATGAAGGTTCTACGTAGATTTGCAGGTAAGGTGGAACTGAGGTCCCAGATTTGTTGTTTCAGAGTGTTATAAGGACGGCTTGCCAGCATTCTTGCGAGATATTTTTGCAGACCACCCACATTTGGTGAGATGGACATAGCGTTATCATTTAAAATTACGAGGAATTTATCTTTCTGGAGTTGCCCTGCATGATTTAAAGCTTCAAAGCTCATACCACCAGTTAATGCTCCATCTCCAATGATGGCAATACAATGTCCAGTTTCACGATTGAGGTCTCTTCCACAAGCCATACCCAAAGCTGCAGAGATAGAAGTGCTGCTATGACCTGTGGTAAAAGCATCATAAGGGCTTTCATTTCGGTTGCTAAATCCACTCAATCCATTAAGAGAACGGAGCGTTTCAAATCTATCATTTCTTCCAGTAAGGATTTTCCAGGTATAGGTTTGATGACCTACATCCCAGACTATACGGTCTTTTAAGGGATCAAACACATTGAGCAAGGCGATGGTCAATTCAACCACACCTAAACTGGCAGCGATATGTCCTCCAGTTTTGGACACAACATCAATGATGCGTTTGCGGACTTCTTTTGCCAGGAGGTTCATTTCTTCCGTATTTAATTTTCGGATGGAAGAAGGGTCCTTTATATTTTCTAATATCATAATTAACTTCCTGAACTGGGAACTGCTTCCGGAATGGAGCGCAGTTCCTCACTTTTAACCAGAATAATTTCCAGAATGACCAGAGCTAAGGCTATAGCCAGCAGGATTTTCCATAGTTCATAACCCAGCCGAGTATGGAATATCTTATCCTGCCAGTCCTCACCTAAGAGCTGGACATTTTTCAGTTCTTGATAATTCATTGGGATAAATTCACTTTCCTGTCTGGGAGCGTCCACCGATATAACTGTTTCCGTTCCATCAGCTTTTCGTAGAATATAAATTCCCGGTTGAGAAAGCTTATAAGGACGATTGGAAAATAACAAGTTTTCACCAGCTGGAGTTATTACACTGTGAGTATTTATTATATCTCCGACAGTATATTTTTCTCCGGTAGCAATAGATGAACTGGTATGTTCCAAACAACGATAAGCAAAGACAGGAAAAGCTGCATCCAGCAAAAATGTAGTGCGTTCTGAACCAGGGTCAAAGTTCCAGAGGATAAAATTATCTTTGGCTAAGGCAAAGGTCTCTCCGGAACCTGCCAGAAGTGCATTTATTTCCCTCCCTTCTAAATGCCAGAAATCTGAAATGTTATTGAATTGAAGACTTTTTCCGGCAACAAGAGAAGTGGTAAAATGATGGGGATTAACATAAGTTATAGATTTTGGCTGAGATTGCCAAGCACCAAATTTGACCTTAAATATATTTTCCAGAAATGCGCGATATTCAGTGGAAAGATTAGCGGAAAGACAGAAAAGAGCACCACGATTGGAACTCTGTAAAGTATTTATGACTTCTCGCATCTGAGGTGGAAAAGAAGGGGTGCCTAAAAAAACATAGGATTGGTATTGATTGAGCATAGAAAGATTAAGTTGCTGCGGTTCAATTAAATTAATTTTGCCCTCGGAGCCTGCATAAACTCTTAAGAGAGAATATAAAGCTGGAGGTAAAGACCTGTTCTGGGTGATGACCGCAATTTGAGGATAAAGATAAAAAGGGAACGAAAAATAACTGCGATTATCTTGTTCCAGATGGTCATCAACCACTTCCACATATCCACTCTGCCAGCCATCTTTTTGCAGGTCTATGACCATAGTTTGATTTACCGTCTGACGAGCAGGAAGATGGACGAATTTCTCTCCTACCTTTGCTTCTCCCAGCACTGTTCTAACCAGCACTTCCTGACGGTCTTTATTTCCATGATTGGTGAGTTTAAACTCAATAGTTTGTCTTCTGGATTTTTCTGCCAGTTGAGGTAAGATCTGTGCTTGAGAACAACTTAGATTTGAAAAATCTTCGTTCTCAGCGATGTTAATCACTTGGAGGGTAATATCAGAAGGGGAAGGATATTCCTGTTTTTGACCATCGGTTATCAGGTAGATTTCTTTATTGGCAAACTGAGTTTCCTGTAAGCGGCTTTTTGCCTGTTCCAGCATAAGGGAAATGGTTAAAGGTTCGTAGGTAACGCTTATTGGTTCTATGATATCTTCTGGAATAGAGCCTGCATATATCTGAGAATGAAGGCGATTCCAGTTTTCATCAGAAGTGACCAGGATTAAACGGTCATCAGAATTGGAGAGTGAATTAATCTTTTTGATTGCATCCTTTGCTCGGTCTAAATTGCTGCGAGAATCATAAACATAATCCATACTATATGAGGTATCCAATAAAATTGCTAAAGCAGTGGGAGGATGATTAGCAGAAGGTTTCAACTGAGAAGAAGAAAATAAAGGTCTGGTAGCAGCTAAAGTTACCAGCAGAATAATGAGCATACGTATGATAAGTAGAAGGATATTTTTAAATCGGGTTTTCATTTTTTCCTGTTCTTGACTGGCTTTGATGAAACGGATAGTAGGGAAAACAACCTGTTTTGGTTTTTTCTTAGCCAGCAACCAGATAATTAATGGAAGTATAGTTGCAGCTAAGAAAAAGAGGAATCCTGCATTGAGGAAAGTTAAGTTACCCATAGTTTAGGGCATTCCCACACCCAGCGATATAAGTAATTCACTATCTTTAAGTTTCATACCTTTATTGTTCAAAGAAAAGTCAAAACGGAAAATATTGTAGTTATATCCGCCACCAATGGTATAATTGATATTCTGAGTACCATAAAAGTTGTGACTATATAGTCCAGCTCTAAACGCCAGTGCTTTATTTGCACTTTCCACACTATAATATTGCGAACCCCAGGTCCAGATATATTGTCCTCCAAGATGATAGGTGGTATCAGTGGATTGAGCAATTTTACCCTGCAATCCCAGATTTAAGTTGAAATTATCTGTTCCGTATTGAATACCCATAGCTACTCTGCTTTGAATAGCTTCTGAATTGTAATGTTCCCAGTATAAGCGAGAGAAAATATCATAAGCTGCCAAACCATAGGTGAAACTTCCCGTCTGGAGGGTAAAACCTAAATCAGTAGAAAAGCCATTAAGTTTGTCATCAATGAAGGAATTTGGATTGGTAGAGACAAGATAGACCAGCCTTCCAGTTAAGTATTTAAGATTTAAACCGAAGCGAATAGGTTGCCAGGAATCATCACTGCCGGCTAAGGTAACTTGAACTTTATCCAGTTTATAGTCATAATAGCGATATCCCACTCCGGTTTCAGGAGGTTCAACAATATGTACAGAAGCCACTGGTTGATAAGTCCATGCTGTTTGTTTTGCCAGAAGAGAAATATACTTTAACTGCTTGGGCTTCAAAATATTGCTAAATTGAGCAGCTTCAGCAAAATTCACCGCTTCATCACTTTTTATCCTGAATGCACCCATCAATACGCTAAAATCATTGTCTCCAATTAAAGCAGGATTGGAGTAACTGGAATAGAAATCTCCTGCATAGGTGACATTTAATCCACCCATACCTATGGCAATGGGGGAAACATTGTTTTCAGGAAGAGCATAATCATAACTCTGAATGATAGGCATATCCGAATTCTGAGCAAAAATAGCAATAGAGCAACAGAGGAATAGTAAAGTTAGTAGTCGCTTCATTTTGGTTCTTTCTCCAGTTTTTGTCTAATCCAATTAGCTACAAAGTAACCTGCAATCCCGGTTATAATTCCTGCCACTGCATCAATAAACCAATGATAATGGCAGTAAACCGTAGAGATAGATAGAAAGAAAGCTATTACACAGAATACATAACCCCATTTACGCACATATTTTAAACCCGCAATAGTGAGCACTATAGTTATTGCAATATGAGAACTTGGGAAAGCACCACCCCAGTGTCCACTATGATTATAGATAAAAGCCATAAGTCTGGTGAAAAAGCCATAACGATAGGAATGAGCTAATTGATAACCTTCAGGAAAGTAACGACCTCCAACAACAGGAACGAGACTATAGAAAAAATAGCAAAAATAAAAGACAAAGGTAAGATTGAAAATCAGCTCTTTAAAGCCTTCTTTATTTTTAAAATAGAGATAGGTAGGCAATCCTGCAATCATAGGATAATAACAAAAATAGGCAAAATGGAAAAATTCCTGGGCAAACCAGTTGTCATATTTTTGTCCCCAGACCATTGAAGGATAATAACCAAAGATTTTATAATCTATATGGCTGAAGAAAGGGTCCAGCCACTCAGGACAGAGAATGCGACAAACCGAATGCAGAGAAGTATAAAAATAAGTAAAAAGGAGAACAGGATAGATACTTCTGATAAACTGAAGAAAATGCAATAGCTTAGGATTCATAACGGAAGCATAATTGCGTTCCAGCCAAGCCATAAGTAACACAGCAGTTATAATGCTGATAAATCGTGGAAGATGAATTGCTGGTTGTTCTGCTCTTCCCACAAAAATACCAATTATCATATAGATAATAATCCAGGCACAATAAGCAATGGTTATAATATCTATAGGGCTTAAGAAAGTTTTGGTCTTGCTTTCCACATCAACTAAAGAGGTCTTTTTTTCTTTTATGAGAGCTTCAGAAGCATGGTTGGACATTCTATATTTCGCCTAACCTTTTGGATAATATGAAATTAAGTACACCCATAATAATTGCAATAGCCCAGATTATAACGATAAAATGAGGAGGTAAATTCCTTCTAAAAGTAGGAATAAAGGCATAAAAAATATGAGTTAAAAGCACGGGAAGAATAACAATAACATACTGAGCAAAACGAACTTGTTTCCAGATGAAGGTAATTACTCCGGCAACAATTAAAGAAATAATCATAGGAGCGGGAACAAAATAGAGCAAATACCCACTATAGGTGAAGATTCCCCTTCCACCTTTGAAGTTATTGGTAGCAGGAAGACAATGTCCAACCAGCATTGCCAGTCCATAAAGTAACATAATGTTTTTGTTATAAAGAAGGTCAGCCCCCTCTACAATTCCATAAAAATTAAGCCAGCGCACGAGATATTCTATTACAAGTAAAAAGAAGAAAGCTTTAAGAATGTCCAGTAGTCCTACCAGGACTCCCAGAGGACGACTCACATTAACAAAGATATTTTCCGTATCAGCTAAGCCAGTGCCAACTTTATATATATTTAAAGAACGGAAGGTTTTTGCTACAACACGAGCGGAAGAGATGCAACCATAAAAATAAGCAGCTATAATGATAAGAATTAAAATCAGATAGTTCAATTTGTTCCTCCATAATTTCTGGCACCAAAGATAATAGTACCCAGGCGTAGCATATTGGACCCTTCTTCCAGAGCTATCAGGTAATCTTCACTCATTCCCATAGAAATATATTTCATTTGAACTTCAGGTATTTTTTCAGCCTCTATTTTCTCTTTCAATTTCCATAATTTTCTGAAGTAGGGACGGGTGTTTTCCGGGTTAGGACTAAGCATTCCGATGGTCATTAATCCTTTAATATTCAGACAAGGCAAAGCAGCAATCTGCCAGATCATATCTATGGCATTTTCTGGGTTGACTCCACTTTTAGTGGTTTCAGCAGTAGTATTAAGCTGAATTAAAATATCCTGAGTGAGATTTTTTCGTCCCAGTGAACGATTAAGTTGTTGAGCGATATATAGACTATCTATGGACTGAATGAGCATTGGTTTTAGTTTTAAGAGATTGTTTATTTTATTGGATTGGAGATGACCTATAAAATGGAAACCTTCATAAGGAACGGTTATAAATGGGATTTTATGTATTGCTTCTTGCACCTTGTTTTCTCCGATATGAGAAATGCCATTTCGCAGAGCTTCATCAATTACTGCAACTGGATGAGTTTTCGTGACAGCTACAATAGTTAGGTCATCTTCAGGTCTGCCCAGGGAAATTAGTTTTTCTACAGTTTGTTCTTTTATTTTCTTAATATTGTCCGCAATACTGGACATTCAAGCTCCTTTTATCATATTTTTATAGAAAAATCCTTTTTTATCTTTGACTGGAACTGTCAAGAACAATTTACTTTTACTTACTATGATACAAGCCTTTACCGATAATAAAGTACCACCATGCTAAGAGTAAATAGTTTTAATTAGCTTATTTACGAAGGAGCTTTAGATTCTTGGTAAAGATGGAAGACCTCAAAGACTTCCACTGGTAAGCGTTGAGCTCTTCCTTCACTGGCAAAAACTCCCAGCATCTGAGCTTCAAAGCAGAGCCTGCCACTGGAATCATAAATCTGCTGAATCCAGTGTTGTTTTATTCTGCTTATTTCATCAAACCAGCTTCGGATAGTGATTAAATCCTCATGCTGGACAGCTCTTTTATAGTCCAGGTTGAAATTTCGGATAAGAATCTGCAGATTGAGCTCTCTCATTCTTTTAATGGACATCCCCATCTTTATCATAGCTTCCACCCGTGCAGCTTCCAGTAATTGGAGATAATTAGCATTGTTTAAGTGTCCATACACATCACATTCATAGCCGTATATTCTTTTCTGGAATTCAAATATCATAGTGCAACTCCGTTATTTAAATAACTATGCTGTGCAATTTATTCTTGACCAATAAAAGCAGCATAATTCAAAGGTAATAACAATATCTGATTTGAGGATTATATGGCTAAGAAAATTGTCAATCCCAAAATTTCCCCAGTTGGGAAACAAGAGAAGAAAAAGATGGTAACTCAGCAAGAGGTAAAGAAAAAATTGCAGGAAAAAGGCAAATCCTCTTCTGTGCCAGTTAGTGTAATCGAACCTGGAGAGACTCTTTCTCAAAAGAAATGGCTGCCCTGGGTTTTGATGATATTTTTGTTTGTATTTGTTAGTCTGCTCTATTTTCCAGTGGCATTTCAGCATATGGTTCCTCCAGCTTCGGATACAGCTCAATGGGAAGGAGCTGCACATCAGATAATAGAGTATAATAAGACCCACAAGGACCCTGCTCTCTGGACTCAGAGTATGTTTTCCGGGATGCCTTCTTATATGATATCTTTTCCCAATCGCTATCCTTTTCTGGAAAACATCACCAGGATAACAGATAAGGTTATCAACTGGAGGATATTCCTGCTATTTGTAGGTGCTCTGGGAATGTTTTTATTGCTACGCTATCTCAAACTGGATATCTGGGCTTGTTTTTTAGGTGCCGTAGCCTTTATGTTTTCCTGCCACTGGATGGGATTATTAGAGATAGGACACAATACTAAATTCCGAGCTATAATGTATATTCCCTGGGTTATCTGGGCTTTAATTCATTTAAGGAAAAAGCCCGGTTCGCTTGGACTTGGATTCTTGAGCACAACCTTGATTATGCAATTGCGAGAGAATCATCCGCAAATCACCTATTATTTATATCTATTTGTAGGATTGTATTGGATTTGGCAATTAATAGTAAGCCTTAAAGCTAAGGATTTAAAGAAATTCTGGCAATTTACTGGATTGCTTATTCTGGCATTTCTGATAACAGTTTTAGCGGTAATGAATCCCTATTTAAGCACTTGGGAATACAGTAAATATACCCCTCGTGGTAGTTCTGGGGGTCTGGAAACCAGCTATGCTCAGCAATGGAGCTTTCATCCTCTGGAAATCGTTACCTTGATTATTCCTAATTTTTTTGGAGGTGTGAGTCCTGATTACTGGGGTTATATGCCCTTCACTCAGACTTATAACTATTTTGGGATTGTAGTCCTGGCTCTGGCAATTATAGCTTTGTGTGGTAAAAAACATCGTAAAACAGCTACCTTTCTTGGAATCAGCTCTCTACTCTTTTTAATTATGTCTTTCGGTAGTGCTACACCCCATCTCTCTAATCTATTTTTAAAATATCTACCTTATTTCAATAAATTCCGAGTACCTTCTATGATTCTGGTGATGGTTCAGATTCTGGCAGTAATTATGGCAGGACTGGGATTGGACACTATTTTAAGTTTGACGGAAGAGGAAAGAAAGCAATGGAGCAAAGGACTTTTCAAGGCTTTCTGGATTTGTGGAATAATCTTTCTATTATGGTTGATTCTGGCTAAACCTATTTTTGGAGGGTTACCTTTTGCCAGTGCACAAGAAAAGCAACAGCTGGCAAAATACAATATGACTGAGATTCCTGCTGATATTCGTGCTACACGGCTTAATATGCTATATACCAGCGGAATATTGAGTCTACTACTATTAACTGTCAGTATTGGATTGGCATATCTTAAAACCGTGAAGAAATTGCCTCAAATGATTTTTGTGGTTCTGATGTCGGTAATTGTCTTTATTGACCTCTATACCTATACAGGTAAGTTTCTCAAAAAAGAGAATC
>Ga0255347_1002698_pt1 | contig 24527 bp, 37 predicted proteins | sample wastewater_treat_2_FD_192479 | JGI IMG/M metagenome (GOLD analysis project Ga0255347, IMG submission 192479) | Wastewater microbial communities from Lulu Island WWTP, Vancouver, Canada - plant24 | ecosystem: Engineered > WWTP > Wastewater > Unclassified | place: Canada: Vancouver, British...
TTCCACTGCACTGCGGTCATCCAGCAAACGAATCGCTTCCAAGTCGAGTTCACCATCAACAATTGATCGCGCAATTCCAGTAATATATCGGGCTTTCTGGTAACTGAACTTCATCCTGCGCAAATCTTCGATGTCAGCGTCCGCCAGGTCTTGAGGGCGCGGGAAGGCATGGAAAATCCCATCATCGTTGTGAAATTCAACACCGTAAGTTTTCACCATTTCGTTCAATATCCGGATTCCCATGGTCAATGTCAACTGCTGGCAGGCAATAGCATTCACCAAAGTCTCAAAATAGGTTGGATAACGCGTTGGCTTGAAGCCGCGAAACCGATCAACGAGTGGTTTTAAATCGTCGTCCTGATCAGCCAGTTGGTAAAAATCATCCAGGCGTCGATTAATTCCCAGCACCCATTCCACTGTTTTGGCGGTCTGATGCGTAATTTCACTGTTCACTTCCTGGCTGTGAATGAACACATTAAGTTGTGGCGCATCCATATTGCCCGATTGCCTGACACCAATTTCAAACGGGGCACCTGATTCGTCGATTAATACACGGCGATAGGTCTCACCATCCCAGCGGTCAACAATATTATCCGGACGGCGGCGAAGCGCCCAAACGGTGTGATCCAGCCTGAAAGGTGGAACAGGATTAAGGATCAGCAAAAATTCATCCATAAATTAGCTATTATCCTCCAAAACCACTACTCGTCAGCCCAGCGCCCTTTTTGCAACATTATTTTTCGGGGTTATGCTTTTTTGCCACCGGATGATTCGGTTGGTAAGACCCGGCCAACGAATGGAAACTAATAGCCAATCGGTTCCAGGAATTGATCGCAATCACTGCCAGGGTTAAATCCACCAGTTCTCTATCTGAGAAATGTTCTTTGGCATGATTATAGACCGCGTCGGGTACGTGGTTCTGACTGATTAAAGTAACATGTTCCGCCCAATCAAGCGCTGCTCGTTCGCGGGCAGTGTAAAATGGAGCCTCCCTCCAGGCATTCAACCCATACAAGCGCTGCTCGCTTTCACCTGCACTGCGAGCATCTTTTGTGTGCATGTCAATACAATAAGCGCAACCATTAATCTGTGATGCCCGCAGTTTAACCAGCTCCACCAGTCCGGGCTCCAGTCCAGATTGCTTAATATATGCTTCCAGCCTGCCTAATATTTCAACACCTTCGGGGGAGGTTTTGGGGTAATTGAGCCGTGGTTCCATTTTTTCACCAGTTCCTTTCGAACGATTTTCTGTTTAGAAAACCGTTCATAATTATTTTTTCATCTTTCTTTTTTCTTTTCGTATTAATTATGGAATATCGGACTAATTTTGTCAAATTAATTAATAAATTATTTACCAATGTGAGGATTTTGCCAAATTGAAAATTTGTTTGTTGATGCCAAGGTTTCACTCGCTTTTCAATAAGTTCTGGAGAAAATCTCCAGCTATTCATCTCCATTATTTCGGAGGGAGTTGCCAAAAATTACAAGGTTAAAACTCGTGATGAAAGAGCTTCCAAAGAGTGATTTTTAAAAAATCAATTATCTTTATATCCGTTCGTATTGCTTGGATTGGTTTTTACTTCACGATCGCTGTCATCAAATATTAAATTAAAACGGTCCATAATTAAAAGCGACGGCCAGCGCCAGAAAGATCACGGTCGCCGGCAGAATAATGGCCCATAAGCGCAATACCCATTTTAGCCACTTACCATAGGGTATCACAGTCAGGCTGAGGGCAATGAGCAATAGTGCATTGGTTGGATAAACCAGGTTTGAAAAACCGTCCCCAAAAGCAAACGCACTCACAGCAATCTGTCGACTCACGCCAACCAGGTCAGCCAATGGCACAATCAAAGGGATAATTAGCAGCGCTTTTGCCGATCCTGAGCTGACGAAAAGTTCCAACACCAATGTCACCGCGTAGATAATCAGAGCCGATACCAAGGGGCTTGTAGCTGAAAAATGTTGCGAGGCAGTGTACAACATGGTATCCAGGATGCCACCTTTTGCAATAATTAACTTAATGCTGGCTGCCATCATCAACAGTGGAATAGCCGGTGCAATTCCTAAGAACCCCTCCCAGGCAGCTTTCCATGCGCCTTTGCCAATTCCAGCAATCAAACCAGCCCCCACGCCTCCAACCATGAATAACAACCCCGAAAGAGGCATCGCCAACGCATTCAACCCCTCGATCCACGAAAAAACCATCACCAAAATTAAAATCAATCCGAAACAGACCGCCATAAAAATTGCTGCGCGCTTCAAGCGTGGATCATACTGCTCAAAAGCAATATCCTCCTTTGCAGCAAGCCGTGGCTTTTCGATGCTGTCCTCGAGATATACCGACGACCGGGAGGGGTCTGCCGCCACTTTTTTTGCATAGCGGGTGATGAATGCCGCCAATAGCATATACACGGCAAAAAACAAAATCAAGCGCGGTACCCAACCCGAAAATAAGGGCAGTCCAGCAAGTTGCTGAGCAATTCCTATCGTAAAGAAGTTGAAGACCGCCGTTGAAAAGCCCACATTCGCCGCCAGAACCGACATACCCAATCCGGTGAGTGAATCCCAACCCAGGGAATAAGCCAGCACAATCATAACCGGCACCAAGGGCACCACCTCTTCCAATATGCCGAAAAAACCACCCAGGGTCATGAAGAAAAAAGTGAGCACGAGCAACAATGTATACTTTTTATTACCGAAGCGCCGCACGATCACTGCCAGGGCAAAATTAAGAATACCGCTGCGCTCCATCACTGCAAAAGCCACACCTACCAGAAGAATAAAAACAATCACACCTGCGATGGTGACCCCATCGGGAGAAAAGAACACTTCAACCGGCGCAGTGAACCAGCGCCAAACTGGTAATCCGGGCAAGTTGGTATACGTGAAAGTATCCGGAACAATCACCTGACCCCGACCAGGTTCTTCGATGCGGGAAAACTGACCCGATGGCAAAACCCGGGTAAGGATACCAGAAAGCATCATGAGGGCAAAAATTATCAGCAACGCCTGCAAAAAAGCCTTCGTGCTGATTTGTGCACCAGATTTTGTTTCAGCCATGGGGGATTCCTCCTGTTTTCATTAAATAACGCGAGGTATTACCTGAATTATAACGACAAATTGGTTTCAAAAAATAATTGGTTTTACAGGCATCCAACGCGGAGGCAACATCTGCCCGGATAATTGTCGGGTGAATTGTCAAATTATTAAATGGAGCAAAACCAATTTATACTTACGGAAAACTTCACATCTCCCCCTCCCCACTCTTCGGCTATGGTCAGCCAACCTCGTAAGATGGTGGGTTGGCTCACGATTAATAAAGCAAAACCAATTAAAATAGATAAACCCCCAGACTCTCCTCGCCGAGCCAACTACAAGTTTCTTTTAATTTTCCCTAACATTGCCGTCGCGATACTACGCACCTCAGGCACCTTGGTAACCCACATCAACCCCAGATAAACCGTCATCCCCGCCGCTAAAGCGCCAAATAATTCCATCATAAGCGACCTTCCACCCAATAAAGCGCGCCAACCAAAAACAGTAACAGCCATTAACACTGTCCCCATCAGGCTGATGCCCACACCCCGCCAGACATAAGCCCCCTCCAGACCTCCCAGTTTTTTACGAATTAACACCACCAATACCAATGCTTCCAACGCAGTGGCTACAGAGTTCGCCAACGCCAATCCACCATGGGGCATCCAGCCTATACGTGTAAACCAGGTCGAAAATCCCAGGCTCAGAGCAATATTTAACCCCATGGCAATCACCCCCACAGTGACTGGAGTGCGCGTATCGTGCAGGGCATAAAATGCGCGGGAAAGAATCTCAACCAGGGCATGCCCGACAAGCCCCGTCGCATACCACAGGAGTGCCCAGGCAACCATCTCGGTTGAACGGGCGGTGAACTCACCCCGTTGATAAAGCAATTGCACCAGCGGATAGCGCAGTAAGATCAAGCCAATCGCAGCGGGAAGAGAAAGCAGAATGATCGCTCGCAGCGTAGATGCCAAAGAACGGCGCATCTCGTCGATCTTTCCCAATGCCACCTGAGCAGAAAAAGTAGGCAGCGAGGCAATCGCCGCCGACTGTGCAACCGCCATCTGCGGCATCAGCATCAAGCTAAAAGCCAAAACAATTGCTGACACACTGCCTTCGGGTTGCCCCAGCGCAATGATCGTATTCACGATGAAATTCATCTGCACTACAGCCACCCCCAGCAAACGCGGTCCCATCAGTTTAAACACTTCCAGTACAGCGCGATCTTTCAAACCCAAATAACTGTGGTATGCCCGCCCTGGCAAACGCCAAACTGCTGGCAGCTTTACCAGGAGATGCAGTAACGCACCTAAAACCACACCGAAAGCCAGCCGGTGAATACCCCAGGTTTCAGGCAGGAGAAGCGTTCCCACAATCATGCCCAGGGAGTACATCGCCGGGGCAAGCGATGCGATCAAAAAATTTTGATGGGCGTTTAGGATACCCATCACCAGACCGCTAACACCAAATAGTGTCACCGAGGGCAGCATGATGCGAAAAAGCTGCACGGTGAGAGCTTCTTGTACCGGGTCTGATCCCGGAACCAATATAAATAAGCCATCGGAAATTATTTGTGGCGCAAAAATCCACGCCAGAGCGCTGATGATAACCAGCGCCAGGAAAACCAAATTGATCACTCCGGAAGCCAGCTTCCAGGCGCCTTCCCGATCTTCTTTTGCTAAAAAACCCGTGAACTTGGGTATAAAAGCCGAACCTAAAGCTCCCCCAGCCACCAGGTTGAACAACAACTCCACAATCCGATTAGCAGCGTTGAAAGAGTCATAAGCAGCCGAGGTACCAAATGCACGTGCAATTACCATCCCCCGTATTAAACCGACCAGATTACAGACAATAAAAGCCGCCATAACCGTACCGGTAGCACGCACAATCTGGCGGTTCGCTGTAGATGCCGATTTTTCAGGAGCGTTCATACAGCCGGCTCCTCATCATTGGTCGACTTCTGCTCCCACTTTAATGCAAGTTCTTCGGCAGAAAAATCCAGCAACTTCTTTCCATCTGCCAAAACCTCGGCTTCCAGGTTTCCAAACCGGCTTCGAAACCGGTTCAAAGCCTCACGCAGTGAAGCTTCGGCATCAACACCAAACCGATGTGCCATACTCGCCAGTCCCAGCAATAATTCACCAAGAATATTTTGCTTCTCCATGGCTCGAGAATTTTCCAGCAATAGCAGTTTTTCCTTAATAGAATCCAGCGTTCCAAGAACAGACAAACCTTGAAAGCCCACCCTTCCGACCCTTTCAACAATTTGCTCTGCTTGTAAAAGCGCCGGCAACACTAACGGTACACCATCTAAAATACCATTTTTCTCGCCAACCGCTTCGCTCATACGTTCTTCAGCTTTGATTTCTTCCCAGTTGCGAATGACACCTTCCACGCCATTGGTATCCACGCCAGAAAAAACGTGCGGGTGCCGGCGGATCAACTTATTGGTAATACCCTCGATGACGTTGTGGATATTAAAGTCACCTTCTTCTGCGGCAATCTGAGCATGTAACAAAATTTGCAATAGCAGGTCGCCCAACTCCTCTTCCAAATCATCCATATCCTCCCGGTCCAAAGCGTCCAGGGTTTCATAAGCTTCTTCTAGCAGGAAGGGGCGTAAACTCAAATGCGTTTGCTCACGATCCCAGGGGCAACCTTCCGGTGCACGCAGCCGTGCAATTACTTCCTGAAAGGCTTCGAATGATGCATTTGCCGAAAGTACAGGAAGGTATAACGAGCTGAGCAATCCAATATGGGCACTTTTATCAATGGCATGCAAAGGGATTTCTTCCACCACCTCGGCATCGGTGCCCGCCCCATGCACAAAAAATACCGGGTGCTCATCCGGGTAAGATTCCATCAAGGTCAGTTTGACTTCCGCAGCCACATTCCGGTCATAAATCTGCCCTATGAGCGCAGGAACAGAGGGTGGAAATCCGGGGGTTTGGCGCATGGATAGTTCCAAGGCATCGATCAAAGCAATTTCAGGAAACGGATCCACACCCAGAGCACGCCAGGTTGGTTCTAAAAAACTTAATCCGTCAATTACCTGCACAGGAATACCAGCATGTTTGGCGCGATGAGCAATTTCGGGACAGGTGGCTTCAGCCACAAAAGGGTGCCCCGGCACAGCATAGGTCACCTGGGCGCGCATCCCCAGGTGGAGGATCTTTTCAATAATCGCTTCATACACAGCTTCAAAATCGTCATATGTTTCGTAAAGCGTATCAAAGTGCTGTAATTCCAAATGTTTGGGCAGATATGTAACCGTAGGATGTTGTTTGGTGCGCAAATACAGGGTCTGAACATCGGCTAACCACTCCCATGCTTTCAGTGTTATTGCGCCAGGGTCGCCAGGGCCAAGCCCCAGCAATGTAATTCCCCGCTGTAAATCGTTAAAATTGAATTCTTTCATTTTAAATTTCTTAAAAACGCCATTTAACCCATAGAGACGTTTCTGAAAACGTCTCTATGTACTGTTTTTTGGTTCAATTGTTCGTATTTCGTTGAATCAGTCTCGACCACAAGGGGAAGTCCAGGGGTCAAAAACTGAAACCAGGTTAACACAATATCCAGTCCATACGCTGGGGTAATTTTAACGTTTGGTGTAGGTAGGTGCCTTACGAGCGCGCTTGAGGCCTGGTTTCTTGCGTTCTTTCACGCGAGGGTCACGCGTCAGGTAACCACTGTGGCGCAATGCCGGGCGTAATTCTTCGTCCATTTCTACCAGTGCACGCGCGAGGCCCAATTTGACCGCATCTCGCTGGCCGGTGACACCGCCACCCTGCACTTTGATCGTCACATCAAATTTTTCTCTGGCATGATTGGCAATTTGGAATGCATTGACAATGTCCGATGCATCACCCAGGCGGGTGAAGTAATTTTCGATCTCTTTGCCGTTAACGATAAATGCACCGGTACCCGCTACGATTCGCACACGGGCTGAACTTTGTTTTCGGCGGCCAACACCTTCGTAATATCGATTATCCATAAAGTTGATTTCTCCTCTTACTCAAACAACTCGGGTTGTTGTGCATAATGGGGGTGCTTCGGTCCTGCATAAACATGCAAATTTCGATAAATCCTGCGCCCCAGTTTATTCTTGGGGATCATCCCCCAAACAGCGCGTTCAATTACCCTTTCAGGGAATAATTCAAGTTGACGCTGCAGGTTGATTTGTTTAATGCCGCCAGGATATCCAGAATGGCGATAATAAATTTTGCTTTCCAAGCGACTGGGATGAAAGTCCACCTTTTCAGCATTAATCACCACCACATTGGCGCCCATCAAGACACCAGGTGTATAATCCGGGCGGTGTTTACCCATTAACAATTGGGCGATTTTAGCCGCCAGACGCCCCAGGTTTTGTCCTTCGGCATCGATCAACAACCACTCACGTTCAACTTGACCTTTAGGTACGTATGTTTTATTCACTATCTAATTCTCCATCATTCAAAGATGTCATCTTCGGGGCAAACCTGAAAGATGAAATCCACAACATTTCTTACTAATAACCAACGGCTTCCAAAACCAAACCAGCAGCCGGTGCTAAACCCGTCAGGGTTAATTGGCCACTTTTGATGCTTTTGGCAATCAAATCCACCGATGCCGCTCCTTGACCAATGCTCACCAAAACAAAAGCGATCCGTCGCACCATATGAAACAAAAAGGCGTTTCCTATGATGTCGAAATTGTATCCGTCACCATCGGCTGACCATTCTGCAGAATACACTTCTCGAACAGTCACGCCATTTTCGGTCGTTGGGCTGCCAAAAGCCCCGAAATCGTGCGAACCAATCAGCCCTTTAGCAGCGGTGTTCATCCGGTCAATTTGCACATCGGGCCAAACTCGCCAGGCAAAACCTGCTTTTAAAGGGTCACGCATGGGCTGACAATAAATCCGGTAGCGGTAGTGACGCCATTTGGCGTCATAACGGGGATGGAAATCTACCGGTACCACACTGACCGATTGAGCAGCCATATCGGGCGGCAAATAATGATTCAAAGCGTTTCGCAGGTCTTCTGTCGAATGCTTCCAGGTGAGGTGAAAAGACACCACCTGCCCTCTTGCATGTACGCCTGTATCCGTTCTGCCGGCGGCCAGGACGTAGTTCCCTTCCCAACCAAGTTTTTTCAGAGCGGTTTCAAATTCTGCCTGTACTGTCCGACCGGTTGCCTGACGTTGGAATCCAGCGAATGCCGTGCCGTTATATGCAAGAATAATTTTGTAATGTGCTGTACCCATCCGGTATTTCCGGGTGGATTAATCTTCAACCAGTTCAATCACTGCCATCTCAGCCCCATCACTCCGGCGGGGTCCCAGTTTCAATATTCGGGTGTAACCGCCATTTCGGCTGGTATAGCGAGGTCCAATATCATTAAATAATTTCTGAACAATCGGGCGGCTGCCATTGCCTAATTCTGCCGAAGCCTTTCGTCGGGCATTAATACCCGTAATTTCATCGGCATCCTGAGCATTTCGCGCCAAAGTAATCAATTTTTCTGCATGGGGTTGGATTGATTTTGCCTTTGGCAGCGTTGTTTTAATCCGCTCATGCTCTAAAAGTTGCCTGATCATCGTCCGACGCATTGCCGTGCGATGCCCACCGCTGCGATTCAATTGAAAGCCTTTGACTTTGTGTCGCATAATTCTAATTCTCCGTAATTATTCCTCTTCAGCCTCAAGGAATCCTTTTTCTTTCATCTTTTCTTTCAGTTCAACCAGGCTCTTTTCACCAAAGTTCCGGATAGAAAGGATTGCTTCTTCGCCCTTGTCTAAAATCTCCAGCACGTTTCCAACAGTGGTGATCCCACTTCGTTTTAATGAGTTAAATACCCTAACTGTCAGATCCAGGTTTTCGATTGGCATTTCAGCGGCTTCACTATTAATTATTGTGGCTGGTTCTTCCCGTTCCAGTGGTGAAACCAACAGTTCTTCGCTGAGCCCCGAGATAAATCGAAAGTGATCAATCAAAATTTTTGAGGACTGGCTCATTGCTTCTTCCGGCGCAATGCTCCCATCCGTCCAAATTTCAATCACAAGGCTGTCGTAATCCGTGCTCTGACCAACCCGGGCAGAACCCACCGTCCAGTTGACCTTACGCACGGGCGAAAAGATCGCATCAACGGGCAATTCACCGATGGGCAGGTGCTCGCTGCGTTCATTGCCCGGAGAGTATCCCCGTCCGCGTTCTACGGTCATATCAATGTCTAATTTTGCCTGCTTGCTATCAACTGTAAATAGATAAAGATCAGGATTAATAATCTCAACTTCAGGAGGGCAAATAATATCCGCTGTCGTAACTGTACCCTCACCACTGACCTCTAAACGAAGATGGGATGTATCCACATCGTACATCTTCAGGCGTAACTGTTTCAATTGCAATATCACCTGAATTACATCCTCGCGCACACCTTCAATATCGCTGAACTCATGCAACACATCCGTTATGCGGATGGATGTAACCGCGGCTCCCTCCAGCGAGGACAAAAGTACACGTCGCAAAGCATTCCCGAGCGTCGACCCAAAGCCACGTTCTAAGGGCGAGATAGCAAATTTGCCATAATTTCGAGCTTCAGCGATCCGTTCGACTTTTGGTTTAACCATACTCATCATTCCCGTCACCTCATACCCTTTACAAGTATATCCTGTGCACTATCATCCTCAGCTTTACCGTGAGTAGTACTCAACAATTAGCTGCTCATTCAAATTTCCGTCAATTTCTGCACGCTCAGGCAAACGAATCATCCGGGCAGTCAAATTATCCAGATCCGATTCCAGCCAGGTGGGCGGAGTGCGCATTTCTCCAGCCTGTCGCAAGGTTTTAAAATATTCTGTTTGTTTGGAAGCATCCCGAACATTAATCTTGTCACCAGGCTTCAGGTTTGTCGATGGAATATCATTGCGGCGCCCATTAAGTTGAAAATGCCCATGGTTAATTAACTGACGTGCGTGGCTGCGGCTTTCTGCAAAACCAGCTCGAAATACAATATTATCAAATCGACTTTCCAAAATCTGAAGCATATTCAAGCCAGTCAAACCGGGACGGCGACGTGCCTCCGTAAAATTGCGCCTGAACTGACGTTCAAGCACGCCATAAATACGCTTTCCCTTCTGCTTGGCACGTAATTGCCGTGAGTAGTCCGATTGACGGCCAGCACGACCGCTGAAACGGCCATGTTCTCCGGGGGGATAGGCCCGTCGTTCCATTGCACATTTAGGTGTAAAGCAGCGCTCACCTTTTAAGAATAATTTTTCACCTTCACGCCGGCATAATTTACATACCGGTCCTGTATATCTTGCCATTGAATCCTCTCTTTAAAAATACTTTTAGACGCGGCGTCTTTTGGGTGGTCGGCAACCATTATGGGGAACCGGTGTCACATCTTCAATAGAGCGGACTGTTAACCCCAGGCTTTGGACTGCACGGATGGCTGCCTCACGACCAGGACCAGGGCCTTTGACAATCAAGTCAACTTCCTGAACGCCAAAACTTTGTGCGGTTTTCACCGCTTGTTCGGTGGCTAAGCGCGCGGCAAAGGGGGTGCTTTTCCTCGAGCCTTTAAAACCTGCAGACCCAGCACTGCCCCAACATACCGTGTTACCCATTTGATCTGTTACCGTGATGATCGTGTTGTTGAAGGTCGCATATACATGCACCTGTGCCGAAGACATCTGGCGCTTAATTTTGCGCGTTCCTGTCGTTCGCCGCGATCGTTGTGGTTTTTTTGCCATTTTACCTCACTCATTCAATCGTCATGACCATCCTCAAGCCTATCTTGCCGCGGGGGAGAGAAGGAAGGAAAACCCCAGATAGACAAAAAGTGATAGTCGATTAAAAACCCAAATTATTTCTTACCAACACCTCTGCGACGGCCGCGGCCGGCAACCGTCTTCTTAGGACCCTTGCGAGTGCGTGCGTTAGTTTTTGTGCGTTGCCCATGGACGGGTAAACCGCGCCGATGGCGCAGACCGCGATAAGAGCCGATTTCCACCAAACGTTTAATATTCATCTGCACCTGACGGCGCAAATCACCCTCTACGGTGTAGTTACCGGCAATAAATTCACGCAATTTTGAAACATCACCGTCCGTCAGGTCCTTAACACGAATGTCAGGATCAACGCCGGTTGCGTCAATGATCTCTTTTGCCCGGGTTGGGCCAATGCCATAAATATATCTCAGACCAATTTCTACGCGTTTATCGCGCGGTAGGTCAACGCCTTCAATACGTGCCATTATCTAATTTCCTTATCCTTGTCGCTGTTTATGCTTCGGGTTGTCACAAATCACATATAAACGACCACCGCGCTTAACAATCTTACATTTGGCGCAGCGTTTCTTAATTGATGCTGATACTTTCATTTTCTTACTCCTTCTATCTTGCTGCAAATCGTTTATTGTACTTGCTAACAAGCCTTTCGTCTAGTTTTCATTTAAAAGCGTCAAAATCATCGGTCCATCAGCTGTCACCGCTACCGTATGTTCAAAATGTGCCGTTAGTGATCCATCCGCTGATGCAACCGTCCACTGGTCGGCTTTCACTACGGTGTCATCAGTGCCAACCAGCACCATGGGTTCAAGGGCAATCGTCATCCCTTCACGCAATCGAATCCCGCGGCCTGGTTTGCCATAATTGGGTACCTGGGGGCCTTCGTGCATTTTTCTACCCACCCCATGCCCGGTATAGGTCCGGGTGACATGGTAACCCTGTCCTTCAACATAGGTCTGCACTGCATAGCCGATATCACCTGTGGTGTTATCCGGCAACAATTCATTAATAGCAATTTTTAACGCTTTTTCGGTCACCGCCATTAAACGGTCGGCTTCCGGACTAACCTTGCCCACGCCAACCGTAACCGCCATGTCGCCAACAAATCCCTGGTATACAGTGCCGCAATCGATGCTGATGATATCGCCTTCTTTAAGCTTGCGGTCTCCGGGTATGCCATGGACCAGTTCGTCGTTTACGCTGGTGCAGATACTGGCGGGATAGGGATACGCCCCGGGATAATTTTTAAAGGGTGAGTAAACACCATAGCGTCGATGGACTTCCTCAAAAGCGGCATTCAGTTCAGCGGTGGTCACCCCGGGTTCAATCAGGGCAACGGCAGCGCTAAGGGCTTCCGCATTAATACGACCGGCTTCACGCATAATCGCGATCTCTTGCGGGGTTTTAATATTAATCGATCGCTCCCAGGAGATCACCTCAGGCCTCCTCAATCGCTTTCTTCAGGTCTTCGGTCACTTGGTCAATCGAACGGGTACCATCAATCTCAACCAGCAAACCTTTTTGCTGATAGTAATTAATTAATGGTGATGTTTGCTCTCGATAAACCTCTATCCGATGGCGAACCGTTTCCGGTTTATCATCCTCACGTTGGAAAAGTTCCGAACCATCAATATCGTCAATCCACTTCACAATGGGCGGATTGTAAAGCGCATGATAAACCCGTCCAGAAGCGCTCATCCACCGGCCGCTCAGACGTTCAACCAACACATCATCCGGCACATTAATAAAGGGTACGACCTTCACTTCGGCATCAAATTGCGCCAGTAGCTCTTGCAGAGCATCCGCTTGAACAGGCGTACGTGGAAAGCCATCTAAAACAGCTCCGTTGACGCAATCGGGCCTTGCAAGCCGCTCTTCCACCATTTTAATTGTTACGTCATCCGGCACCAATTCGCCTTTATTCATGTAACTTTGTGCCAGCTGGCCCAATTCGGTCTCATTTTTCAAGTGATCTCTAAACAGGTCGCCTGTCGAAACATGAACCAGCCCCAATGCCTGGGCGATCACTTTCGCCTGAGTGCCTTTACCAGCGCCTGGGGGGCCCAGCATAACAATATATAGCGGTGCCATAACGATCCTTTTGCCTGCCTAACTGATCAATCGGTCATCATAACCGTGTAATTTAAGGTCGGATTCCATAATCTGGAAGGTGTCGCGCACCACACCCACCACAATCAGCAGACCCGAAGACGAAACCAGGAAAATCTGTGTTGTTTGCAGCCCTTCAGGCAAGAACAAACCGAGGAAGAAAGGTAAAGCCGCAACCACACCGAGGAATAAAGCGCCAGGCAGGGTGATCCTGCGTTGCACTTTGGTTAAATATCGCTGGGTGGGGCCGCCGCGCGCAATACCAGGAATCTGGGCGCCCTGCTTCTTCAGGTTATCGCCATAATTTTGCTGGGCAAACAAAATATCGGTATAGAAAAAGGTGAATAACACCACCATGATGAAGAACAGTATCGGATAAATAACACCTTCACCCCCCAGCACCTTTTGGATTCCCTGGGCAAAATTTTTCAACCATTGTTTATCAGAATTTACAAAAAAACTGGCTAAAATGGTTGGAAAGGTCATTATCGATTGGGCAAAGATGATCGGGATCATCCCTGCCATATTAACCATCAAAGGCACCGTGCTTTTTACTGGCATAGACATCCGGCTGCCCACGCGGCGTCCCGGGAACATAACCGGTACGTGGCGACGGCCCTCTTGCACGTATACAATGGCAAAGATCGTCACCACCAGCAAAGCCACAACGATGAAAATCAACCACCAGTATTGCGGATCCGTGATTAACGCAAATAGATTTCTCGGTAAGTTCGAGACAATCCCTGCAAAAATAATCAGCGAAAGGCCCTGACCTCGGATACCAAATTCGGAGATCAGCTCGCCAATCCATACACCAAACATCGTTCCCGCCATCATCGAAAGCAGTGTTGCCAGTGTGGGAATCAGTGCAGCACCTTTAAAGCCAAATTGTGCTGCAACACTCTGGCCAAGAATGGCATTGAAAATATTAATCTGACCAATAGCAGAAAGGAGAGCCATCGGGATGGTCAGGATCATGGTCCATTTTTCCATCCAGGCGCGTCCTTCACGTGGGTCATCCTGCATTTTCCGCTCGAGTGAGGGAATAATCGGGATTAATAATTGCAGAATAATCTGGGCGGTGATATAAGGATATGGTCCCATCGCCAAAATCGAGAAATTCGAAACAGCACCACCAGAAAGCATATCCAAAAGATTGATCAATCCACCTGCTGCACCGCTTTTTTGTGTGAGCTGTGCCACCAATTCTCTGGAAATCCCGGGGACTGGAATATTAGAGGCAAACCGATAAACTGCCAACAACACCAGTGAGATGAAAAGTTTTTGCCGAATATCTTTTGATTTCCAAAGAAAGCGCCAAGCTGACCGTTTCATAGTTAGGTCTCCTTTAAAAACCTTGTTAAACCTGCTACGCCTGGAGTAAAACCACACTCCCGCCTGCGCCTTCGATTTTCTCCTTTGCGCTGGCAGAGACTTTGTGGGCTTTAACAGTCAGGGCTACATTAACATCGCCACGACCCAAAATCTTTACGGGTTTGGATAATTTTTTGATAATACCGGCTTCCAGCAAAAGTTCAGGAGTGATCTCCGTCTTAGCCGGGAATTCGCTCAATTTTTCCAGGTTCACTTCTTCATAGCGCACGCGGTTAATTGGGTTAAAGCCCACACCGCGCATAAAAGGCAGCTTCCGGTAATAAGGAAGGTTGCCACCCTGATGATACAGGCGAACGCCACCGCTGGTGCGGGATTTTTGGCCCTTTATTCCACGACCGCTGGTTTTTCCGTAACCAGAGGCTGTACCACGGCCAACCCGTTTGCGGCTTTTTCGTGCACCTACATTTGGTTTTAAATCGTGTAATTCCATAACAATGATTCCTTACAACTCTTCAACAACAACCAGATGCGACACCTTATCAAGCATGCCGCGTAAGACGACATTATCTTTATGGGTCACGGTCTGGTTGAGCTTTTTCAGGCCCAAAACCCGCAAAGTCGCTTTTTGGCGTTTTGAATAGCCAATTGGGCTTTTCACCAAAGTGATTTCCAATTGTTTTTGTGTTTTTCTGGCCATTATTCTTCTCGCTCCCAATAGGGCTTGGTCCGATCCAAAGGCAAGCCGCGATAAGCAGCTTGGTCTTCAGGGGACATTAACTGATCCAATGCATTGAATGTAGCGCGCACCACATTCAAAATATTACTGCTGCCCAATGACTTGGTTAAAATATCATGCACACCAAGTGCTTCCAACACAGCACGTACACCGCCGCCAGCAATAACACCGGTTCCAGGGGCGGCTGGGCGCAACAACACAATTGCACCACTCTGTTTGCCGATCACCTTGTGGGTAATCGATGTGCCGCTTAAATTAATCCGGCGCATATCCTTGCGGGCTCGCTCACTCGCCTTGCGAATAGCCTCAGGAACAGCATTGGCTTTGCCAACACCCATGCCGACACGGCCAGCATTGTCACCAATCACCATTACCACGCGAAAAGAAAACCTGCGGCCACCTTTGACAACTTTTGCCACGCGTGCAATGTCGATCACGCGCTCATCATACATATTCTCGGTTTGGTAGTCCGACATATACGCCTCTTTCTTAGAACTCCAAGCCGCCTTCGCGGGCAGCTTCTGCCAATGCTTTCACACGGCCGATATATTTGTATCCACCACGGTCAAAAACAACCTGATTAATGCCAACTTTCTTCGCTCGTTCAGCAATCGCCTGGCCAACTTTTTGTGCCTGCTCCGTATTGGTCAGTCCATCCATTTCCGGGCGCAATTCCCGATCAATACTCGAAGCAAAAGCCAGGGTATGGCCCCTAAAATCGTCGATCAACTGCACATAAATCTCTTTTGAGCTGCGAAACACATTCATCCTTGGTCGCTCCGGGGTGCCGAATATTTTCTTCCGCACGCGAAAGTGACGGCGCAATCGAGCTTCATTTCGTGATTTTTTTGCCATAATATCTCACCTTCAACTTTCTTATCCGGTCTTACCGGCTTTGCCAGCTTTTCGGCGAATGTGTTCACCCTGATAGCGAATCCCTTTTCCTTTATAAGGTTCGGTTGGGCGCACTTTACGGATATTCGCAGCCACCTGGCCGACAACTTGCTTATCATAACCAGAGACTTTAATCTGACGTGCTCTGGTATCTACCTCAAAACTGATGCCCTCCGGGGGCTCAATAATCACAGGGTGTGAATATCCCACATTCAAAACCAAATTATTTCCGCTCATTTCTGCTCGGTAACCAACACCCTCGATTTCAAGAATGCGTTCGAAGCCCTGGCTCACACCCATCACCATGTTGTTTAGCAATGAACGGGTGGTTCCATGCAAAGAGCGGTGGGTTGGTTGATTTGTGGAACGCTCCACTGTGATGATTCCATCTTCTTTTTTAATAGTTATTTCTGGCGAAAAAGTCCATTCCAGTTCGCCTTTTGGGCCTTTGACGTGCACATAGGAGCCATCAATTTTTACATCAACGCCTGCTGGCACCTCAATTGGTAATAGTCCTATTCGAGACACAGCTCGTACCTCCTCTAGCGCCTGGCGCTACCAAACTTTACACAAAACCTCGCCGCCGACACCCATCTTGCGCGCGCGTTGATCGGTCATCACACCTTTAGGCGTGGATAAGATCGCCACACCAATCCCCGAAAGCACCCAGGGAATCTCTGTTTTCCTGGTGTACACCCGGCGACCAGGTCGGCTAACTCGCTCGAGACCGGTAATCAACGGGCGACGGTTGCGCCGCTCTCCGATGTACTTCAAGCGAAGGCGCAGCACCTTTTGATGGGGCTTGCTTCCCTCAACGACATCGAAACTTTCAATAAAACCCTCTTCCTGTAAGATCTGGGCAATTTCAACTTTGATCTTAGAACTGGGCATGCTCACCAGTGTGCCGTTGCTGATGGCAACATTACGGATTCGGGTCAGCATATCTGCAATTGGATCTGTAAAACTCATCGATACTTCCTCCGCCGATTTACCACGATGATTTGGTCACACCAGGAATTTTCCCTTGCAGTGCCAATTCCCGGAAACAAATACGGCATAAACCAAACTTTCGAATATAACCTCTGGCACGCCCACAGCGCCGACAGCGGTTCACTACCTGGTTTGCATATTTTCGCCGCTTCTCGCGATATACCATACACTTTTTAGCCATACTATCCTCTCCTAAACGGCATCCCAAATTTGGTTAACAAAGCACGAGCCTGATCATCATTCTCAGCCGTCGTCACAATACTGACCTCCATACCCCGGAAAAAACTTACTTCGTCGTAATTTATTTCGGGAAAGATCAGCTGTTCTTGCAGTCCCAGTGTGTAATTTCCACGGCCATCAAAAGCATCAGCAGAAATACCGCGAAAGTCACGCACACGGGGAAGGGCTACATTGACGAGACGATCAAAAAAAGCCCACATCCGGTCTCCACGCAGGGTCACCATGGTGCCAATTGTGCGTCCTTCACGTAATTTAAAGCTTGCAATTGATTTTTTTGCCTTGGTTACCACCGGTCGCTGACCTGTAATGGTCGCTAAATCTCGTACAGCTTCTTCCAGTGCTTTAGGATTGTCCAGAGCATCACCAACGCCAATGTTAATCACAATTTTCTTAATTGTAGGAACTTGCATAACATTGTCGAGGGACAATTCCTCTTTAAGGGCTGGCGCAATCTCTTCTTTATATATATCTTTTAGTCTATTCATAACTTACTCCAAAGACCTTCTTAATTATCGATCGGTGTCCCGGTGCGTTTTGAGATCCGGACAGCTTTACCATCTTTTCGTTCCATTCGAATTCTGGTGGGCTTTCCATCTTTAGGATCAACCAGCATCACATTTGAGATATGAATGGGTGCTTCAAACTCAAATTTACCGGCAGGGATGGTCTTCCCTCGCGATTGGGTTTGCGCCTGGTGCTTCACCCGCAAGTTGACTCCATGAACGACGACGCGTCCTTCATCGGGAATCACCCGGATGACTTCACCAACCTTACCTTTATCTTTGCCGCTGATCACGAACACGCGATCGCCCTTTTTTATCTTTCGTTTCATTCTTACACTCCTGTCATCCTGGCTAAAGCACTTCCGGTGCCAGCGAGACAATCTTCATAAATCCTTTTTCCCGGAGCTCTCGAGCGACCGGGCCAAAGATCCGTGTTCCCCGGGGATTGACGCCGTCATTATCTAAGATGACCACGGCATTATCATCAAAACGAATACTGGACCCATCGGAACGACGCCATTCTTTCGAAGCACGTACAATCACAGCTTTGACAATTTCGCTCTTTTTAACCGTTGACTGTGGTGAAGCGGATTTAATCGTCCCAACAACAATATCGCCAATATATGCATACCGCTTGCGTGAGCCGCCGGTCACGTGAATCACCAATATTTCTTTCGCACCGGTGTTATCGGTAACTCTTAATCGGGTTTCCTTTTGAATCATGGCTCAGACTCCCAATTCTTCTAAAGCGTCTTCTTCTGAGCGCTCTTCAACCCGCAAAATCTTCTCTACCGCCCAACGCTTGGTACGAGAAATCGGTTTGCTTTCAACAATTCTCACTCGGTCACCAAGGCGGGCGCCCAGCTCGTCATGCGCTTTATAGGATTTTGCACTGCGGACAACTTTGTGATACAGTGGGTGTCGAAAAACACGTACCACCTCAACCACAGCGGTCTTTTGCATCTTGTCGCTGACCACAGTCCCCGTCAATCGACGTCGCTTATTCATGCTTCACTCTCCTCGGCCATCTCAGCCAACTGTTTTTCTCTTAAGATGGTTTCCATCCGGGCAATATCCCGACGAATGAACCGCATTCGGCTGGTATCCGTCAACTGGCCGGTGATCGTTTGAAACCTGAGGTTCAGTAATTCGTGACGGGCATCTATCACTGCTTCCTGAATTTGAGGAATACTCAGTTTCCGAATTTCTCCTGCTTTCATAATTACGCCTCCCCTGCCACATCGCGTGAGACAATTTTCGTTCTCACCGCTAATTTATATTTTGCTCGGGTCAATGCGCGGTGTGCTGAATCGGCATCTGTGCCGCCGATTTCGAACATAATCCGTCCAGGCTTTACAACAGCCACCCAGTGATCAACCGGGGCTTTACCCTTCCCCATACGGGTTTCAGCAGCACGTTTGGTGTAAGGCTTGTCGGGGAAAATCCGAATCCACACCTTGCCGCGGCGTTTCATCGAGTGCACAATCGCCCGACGAGCAGCTTCAATTTGCCGGGCGCTGATATAGCCAGGCTCTAAAGCTTGCAAACCGTAATCTCCAAAGGAAACATCAGAGCCACGATAAGCCTTGCCCTTCATCCGGCCGCGCATTTGCTTGCGATACTTTACTCGTTTTGGCATTAACATAATAACTACCTCGCTAATCGCCGGCTAAAAACCGGCAACGATTTTACTCGCTAACATAAACACCCTCAGTGGTTTCTGTTTCCTCTTCCACAGTGGGCTTAATTTCACCTTTATAAATCCAAACTTTAATTCCCAGCTGACCATAAGTCGTCAATGCTTCCGTCTTGGCATAATCGATATCGGCACGCAAGGTCTGCAAAGGCACGCGTCCCTCTCGCAACCAAACACTGCGAGACATTTCTGCGCCGCCCAGGCGACCCGATACCATCACCTTGACACCTTCAGCGCCCGCACGCATGCCCTGCTGAATTGCTCGCTGCATAGCTCGACGATAGCTGATCCGCCTCTCCAGTTGTCCGGCAATGTTTTCTGCCACCAAATAAGCATCCAGATCAGGGGATTTGATCTCTTTAATTTCCAGATCAATTTTCTTGCCTGTCAGGGCTTCCAAATCACCACGCATATTTTTTACATTTTCACCACTGCGGCCGATCAGGATGCCGGGTTTAGCCGTGTGAATATAGAGCTTAATCTTGCCAGGAAACCTTTCAATCTCAATCGCCGAGATACCGGCACGATCGTTGGTTTTTCGAATCATCTCTCGAAGCGCAAGGTCTTCATGCAATTGATCCTGGTACTCCAAACCCTCCGCAAACCAGCGGGCTAACCAAGGTTTGTTAATTTTTAGCCGATATCCAATTGGATGTACTTTACGACCCATATTTACTCCTGGTTCCTTTTATTGACACAATCTTCAAACATGTTGTCACTCAACCTCTCTCAGAACAACCGTGACATGCGAACGCCGTCGCAAGATCGGTTTAAACCGCCCTCGGGCGCCAAACTGACGCCATTTGCGCGTCGGCGCTTCATCGGCATAGATCTGGTAAACATAAAGATCATCTCGTGAAACACCAAAATTCTCTTCCGCATTAGCAATTGCCGACCAGAGCAACTTCTGAATGGGTTCAGCAGCTTTCTTCGTCGTGAAGGTTAAAATGTCCAGCGCTTCTTGTACATGTTTTCCGCGCACAAGATCAATCACCAGGCGGGCTTTTTGGGCCGACGTGTCTAGATTGCTCAGTTTCGCTCGAATATCTGTTGCCATAACGTCTTATCCTTACTTTCTCTTGCCGCCGCGGCGGTCAGCCTTACTGGCGACAACATGACCTCGGTAGAAGCGTGTGGGTGCAAATTCACCCAGCCGATGACCAACCATATTCTCGGTGATGTAAATAGGCACATGGCGGCGCCCATCATGAACAGCAATTGTGTGTCCGACCATTTGCGGGAAAATTGTGCTGGCACGGCTCCAGGTGCGAACTACCTTTTTCTCGCTTTTTTCGTTCATGATTTCAATTTTTTTCAATAGTTTCGGGTCGATGAACGGCCCTTTTTTCAGCGATCGCGACATAATTTCGTCCTCTTCTTCGCTATAATAATCGGTTACTTACGACGCCGTTTCGCTTTAGAGCGATGGCGGACAATATATTTATCAGTGCGTTTGTTCTGCCGGGTCTTTTTACCCAGGGTTGGTTTACCCCAGGGGGTCTTCGGACCTGGCATACCAATCGGCGAACGGCCTTCACCACCACCGTGAGGATGGTCACGCGGAGACATTGCCGACCCCCGAACCACTGGCCGCCAGCCCATCAGACGTTTACGTCCAGCTTTACCCAGCTTGATGTTCCCATGTTCAATGTTGCCAACCTGACCAATGGTGGCACGGCATGTTTGCAGCACCAACCGAACCTCTCCCGAAGGTAGGCGCACATGCGCATAACGACCTTCTTTAGCCAATAACTGAGCAGATGCTCCTGCTGAGCGCACCATCTGCCCGCCCTTACCGGGCTGCAATTCAATATTGTGAATGGTCGTACCTGTCGGAATGCTCGCCAGCGGCATGCTATTACCGGGGCGGATATCTGTCACTTCACTCGAGACGATCTTATCGCCCACTCTTAAGCCAACGGGGGCAATAATATAGCGCTTTTCGCCATCGGCATAGTGCAACAAAGCCAGGCGTGCTGACCGATTAGGGTCGTATTCAATCGCTGCTACGGTAGCTGGAATATCGAATTTATCGCGTTTAAAATCCACCAAGCGAATAAAACGCTTTTGCCCGCCACCACGATGGCGAACGGTAACCCGCCCATACATATTACGGCCAGCGCTCTTTTTCAACGGAACAATTAATGAGCGTTCCGGTTTTGTTTTCGTAATTTCTTCAAAGGTATGGCCGGTCCTATGCCGGGTACCGGGTGTTCTTGGTTTATATACTTTTACGGCCATTATTCCACCCCTTCAAAAATCGGAATGCGCTCGCCCTCTGCCAGAGTAACAATTGCTTTTTTATAAGCACTGGAGCGGGTGCGCATTTGGCGGTTTCGTAAATTGCGCGATTTTTTCGCAGGCACGATCATTACATTAACACGATCTACCTTAACATCAAAAATCGTCTCAATCGCGTCTTTGATAATCGGCTTGTTCGCCCGTTTATCAACCTCAAAAACGTACTGGTTGAGATATGAAGACAGATAGTTCGACTTTTCGGTGACAATCGGTCGACGGATGATTTCAAATACTGTTTTCTTCATGGTACCTCCCTACCTATCCGAGATAACCTTCGATAATATCCAGGGCTGCAACCGGAATTACAACCTGTTTCGACCCCAGCAAATCCCGGATGTTCAGGTAATTCGCCATGAGGAGTTTGACATCCGCAAGATTTGCGCCTGCTCGTTTTATATCTTCGTATTCCGGATCGTTCGACGGAATTAACAATAAAACCTTCTCACTGCCGGCGATTGTGCGTAACGCTTCCGCCATTGCCTTGGTTTTTACCTCATCAAGTTTCAATGCATCTACCAGAATGATCTCTCCATTTGCCGCTTTCACACTCAGGGCAGATCGCAAAGCAGCTCTGCGCATTTTCTTCGGCATTGCCTGCTCGTAGGATCGCGGCTTGGGGGTGAAAATCCCGCCGCCGCCAACCCATTGTGCGGCACGGGTCGATCCTTGTCGGGCACGTCCGGTGCCCTTCTGTCGCCAGGGTTTCCGACCGCCACCCCGAACCTCACTCCGACCTTTGGTCGAGTGCGTGCCCAAGCGGCTGTTGGCCATTTGCCTGACGTATGCCTGATGCATAAGATCAACTTTTACTGGGGCTTCAAAAATTGTTGGTGGCAATTCTGCCGTTCCAACTTTCTTTCCCTTCATGTTGACAACATCAACTTCCATGATTACTCAACTCCATAACTGGTTATCGCCCAGGAGGGCGTCTAGTGTTTCCGGGCAGCCTTAACCACCACGATGCCGCCCTTGGGGCCCGGCACCGAGCCGTCAACTGCAATCAGGTTCCGTTCTGGGTCAACCAGCACCACACGAACATTAGATGACGTTACCCGTTCATTGCCCATCCTGCCTGGTCCTGGTTTACCTTTAAAAATCCGTCCGGGTGTTGAACCAGCTCCCATCGATCCGGGTGCGCGATGGCGGTCTGATTGCCCATGTGATGCAATGCCACCCCCAAAATTGTGGCGTTTCACAACACCTGCAAACCCGCTTCCTTTGCTGATCCCAACGACATCAACCCGCTCGCCAGTTTCAAAAACATCAACGCGCACCGTATCGCCTTCAGCGACATCGGGTGATTTCGTTCTAAATTCTCTTAATATTCGTAATGGTGGTAAATTGTTGCGCTCGAGGTGCCCCAACTGCCCCCGTGTTAGTCGCTTGGGTTTAACCTCTTCAAAACCGATTTGGACAGAGGAATAACCATCATTTTCTTTGGTTTTCACCTGGGTAACATAACAAGGCCCAGCTTCGATAACGGTTACGGGGCGTGCAATCCCGTTGTCGTCGAAAATCTGGGTCATTCCAACTTTTCGTCCAATAAGCCCTTTAAACATATGCCATATTCTCCTGTTAAAATTTCTTTGTCGAGACTGTTAGCCTGGGCAAGGCTACATCATCTCCGAACGCAGCACAGTCAACTTTTCTTCCGCGACCATCTGTATTTTTTAGGACTACGGCAAGAAAGGCTCTTATGCTGCCTCTTAAGTTTGGCCTTTAAGCCAAACCCGATTATTCTACCACCACTTACCAAATATGCCAAGCAGTTTTTGTAATTAATTCCCTGAAAACGGAGTTTTCTTTGAGGCTTTTTCCACTGTTATTACAGTTTTTGCCCATACAAACCCGTTTTCAGGCAACTATTCCAGATATGCTAAATCTTGATTTCAATATCGACGCCGGCAGGCAAATTCAGGCGCATCAACATGTCAATCGTTTTTGAATCCGGGTCCAGCACATCAATCAATCGATTGTGAGTACGGATCTCGAAATGCTCCTGCGAATCCTTATCGACAAAGGGCGAGCGCGTCACAGTGAACCGTTCAATTTTTGTCGGCAAAGGTACCGGGCCCACCACTTGTGCGCCACTGCGTTCCGCAGTCTCTACAATCCGTTTTGCAGATTGATCAATTACTCGGTGATCATATGCCTTCAGGCGTATACGAATCTTTTGTTTAGCCATATTTCTTCCTAAAATAGTCTCTTATGCAATAATTTTGGTGATCACACCAGCGCCGACGGTCAGACCGCCTTCGCGAATGGCGAATTGTGAACCTTGTTCCAGGGCCACCGGTACAATCAGTTCAATGGTCAGGTTGACCCGGTCGCCAGGCAGAACCATCTCCACACCCTCCGGCAGTGTCACCGAACCGGTCACGTCCATCGTCCGGATGTAGAACTGCGGGCGGTAACCACTGAAGAAGGCGCTATGACGCCCACCCTCTTCTCGGGTGAGGATGTAAACTTCGCTTTCAAATTTGGTGTGCGGTGTGATGCTGTTTGGTTTGGCAACCACCATGCCACGCTCCACCTCATCTCGCGCAATACCGCGCAGCAACAAGCCCACATTGTCACCGGCCATACCTTCATCCAGCAGTTTGTGGAACATTTCCACACCCGTCACCACGGAGGTCAGTTTTTTCTCTTGCAAACCGACAATGTCCACCGGGTCGCTGGTGTGGATCACACCACGTTCAATGCGTCCTGTCACCACAGTGCCGCGGCCTTTGATCGAGAACACGTCCTCAACCGGCATCATGAATGGTTTGTCAATCGCCCGCTCGGGTTCTGGAATATATTCATCAACTGCCTTCATCAGGTCTTTGATGCACTGGTATTCCGGTGCATCCGGGTCCGTTGAGTCGCTTTCCAAAGCCTTGAGGGCGCTGCCGTGGATGATCGGAA
>Ga0255347_1002699_pt1 | contig 24517 bp, 25 predicted proteins | sample wastewater_treat_2_FD_192479 | JGI IMG/M metagenome (GOLD analysis project Ga0255347, IMG submission 192479) | Wastewater microbial communities from Lulu Island WWTP, Vancouver, Canada - plant24 | ecosystem: Engineered > WWTP > Wastewater > Unclassified | place: Canada: Vancouver, British...
GAATATGACTCTACCATATCGACACAGCGACACAAAAAACTTTCTCTTGTTTTTTAACCTTTTTCTAATATTCTGTTGTCAAAGAATGCCACCCGCTGGTAATTGCGACACAGTCTCCCGGCCGGGGCGTGATCGCTTCCGAAGCGGTGGATCTTAACCGTCTGGTCACCGAGTGCATTCAGGCGCCCGAGTTCGAGCGTCTGGTCCGCAATTATCCCCGGGTCAAGTTTAAATACTCTCTGGCCGAGGATCTTAGTGGTATCCGGGGCTCCGCCATGCTTTTGAAAAAAGCGCTGATGAATCTTGTCGCCAATGCCATGGAGGCGGTTGCCGGCAAAGGGGAGGTCTCCATCGGGACGAAAAACGTCCATCTTGACGAACCGCTTGCCGGTTACGAAAAGCTTGGCAAGGGAGAATATGTCGCGCTCACAGTGGCGGACACGGGTCCGGGCATCGCCGCGGAGGATCTCGATAAGATTTTCGAGCCTTTCCATACAAAAAAAACCGGCGGCAAAAGTTCCGGCATGGGGATGGCAATTGTCTGGGGTACGGTCCGCAACCACGAGGGCTATATCGATGTGGAAAACAGCCCTGGCCACGGTACCACCTTCACCGTCTATCTGCCGGCGGACGGCCGGGCGCCTGGAAAGCGTGCGGAGGAGCCACGTCGCAGGCGTTACGAAGGCAGGGGAGAAACGGTACTGGTGGTGGATGACATGCCTGAGCAAAGAGAAATCGCCGAGGCGCTGCTTACGCAAATGGGTTACAAGGTCACAACGCTGGCCAGCGGCGAAGAGGCAATCGCCTATCTGAAAAAAAATCAGGCGGACGTGCTTGTTCTGGACATGCTCATGGAGCCGGGAATTGACGGGCTTGAGACTTACGGGCGTATTCTGAAGGATAATCCCCAGCAAAAAGCGGTCATTGTCAGTGGCTATACCGAAACAGACCGTGCCCGGCAGGCACTGGCGCTGGGTGCCAGCGCTTTTATCGGTAAACCCTACCTGACAGATGATATCGGAGCGGCAATCCGCAAGGCTCTCGCACAACAGAAGCGGGACTAAACCGGTTTACCTGCCTGCCGGCGTGCATCCTCCGCCTCGTACAGAGGGCACAGCTCCGAAGAGCCGGGCTCGTAGTTTCGACATGTTGCCGGCCTTGTTTCGTGGATGGCACAGCCGAAGCGTTCTCCGTCGAAGAAAAAAAACGGACAGCCCCGCAGCGGCTTCCCGGAGCGCGCGTTCACCAGATGGTCGCCCTGCCAGACTCCCTGTTCATTTTCCAAGACCTGCAGGATGTCGTTGCGTCCCTCATCCTTCCAGCGCTGTATGTCCCGGCTGCTTACATAAGCGGAAAAGTCCGCCAGACAGCAGCGCCCGCAGCGAAGACATTCCTTTTCCCCATGATGACCATTATCTCTTTTCATTTTAAACACAAAATGTGCCGCTTCGTCGGCGTCACTGAGCCCAGCTTACCCGATACAGGCTGACTAAGCAACCGCTTGCAGCCAAAACCGGGACGACTGGAAGGCCGGTTTCGGGTGCGGTGTTTTCTCCACTTTGCAGTTGTCAAATAAAATCAGCATTTTGAGGGTAAAATATCGCTTTGGAATATAGGGCCAAATCAGGGGAAATATTTTCCACTTAATGATAAAAGGTTCTGTGACGATACACTCATTAGAGATTTTGGCCGCAAACAGGGAGGGTGTGAAGATGAAAATAACGACCGGTGAGATGACTCCCCTGAAACCGGAGGAACGGAAAAGCCAAAACAAAACCGCCCCGGGAAGCTTTCAGGAGATACTAAATGAAAAGATGGGACCGCCCTCGGCCGGTCGTACCGAACCGTCCAGGCTTCCGCCCATGAGTAACATCGACAGTATCCGCTTTGACACAACAGCGGGTTTCGATAAAAAACAAATACTTGTCAGGATGGACGGATTTCTCGCGTTACTCGAGGCATACGAGAAACAGATGGGAGACCCTCTGGTCAGCCTTAAGGAGACTGCCGCCATTGTCAGTAGGATGGAGCAGCAATCGCAGGAGCTCTATAGGGTATGGGAGGCACTTCCCGAAGGCGAAGAAATTAAAGACCTGCTCAATCGTATGCTGGTGACGTCCACCGTGGAAACAATCAAATTCAACCGCGGCGATTATCTCTGATTTTTCAGCCTGGAAGTTCCTGCCCGCCTTGCCGTCCTCCGATGAGGACCGTGAGCTTCTTTACCTGTTCTTTTAACTGCTCAGCCTGGGTGAGCATCGACTCGGCCGCCGAGGCGCTCTGCTCGGCGCCGGCGGCGTTTTGCTGCACAATTTTCTCAACATCAGATACCGCAAGATTAACCTGAGCGATGCCAGCAGCCTGTTCATGTGAAGCGGAGGCAATCGATTCAACGAACTGGCCGATTTTCCCCGAGTCGCCGGCCACCTGACCGAACGCATCTTTCGTCTGCTCAAGAAGGGTCTTGCCGTTTTGTATTTTCTGCACTGTTTCTTGGATGAGTTCTTCTGTATTTTTGGCCGCCTGGGCCGAGCGCATCGCCAGGTTCCTCACCTCATCTGCGACAACCGCAAAGCCCGCCCCCGCCTCACCGGCCCTGGCCGCCTCCACTGCGGCATTGAGCGCCAGAAGGTTCGTCTGAAAGGCAATCTCGTCTATGGTTCTCACTATTTTTTCCGTATCCTCACTGGCACGGGCTATTTCATTCATCGACTCGATGAATGATTTCATGATTTTATCCGCCTTTTCCACATCGCGTTTCGTGCCGCCGATAACCTCATTGGCCTGGGCGGCATTGTCCGCGTTTGTTTTGGTCATCGATGACATTTCTTCAAGTGATGCCGAAGTTTCCTCAATAGATGAGGCCTGGGCCTGTGCCCCTTCGGCCAGCGACTGGCTGGAGGCCGCTACCTCGGAGGCGGCATTGCTTACCTGATCGGCGGATTCCTTCAACAAATCAATTACACGGTTTATCGGCTTTGTAATGCCCATGTTCAGTGCCCAGGCGACCATTGCCGCCAGCAAGAAACTGATAATTCCCATAACGATGGAAAAAACAAAAGCGAACCGGTAGGAATTTTCAGCTTCACGCACGGAGGAGTTCATCAGTTGTTCCTGATAGTGGACCAGTTTGGAAACGGTCTGAAGGAGTTTTTCCTGTCCCGGTTCCAGTTGATCGGCCAGCACGGCTGATATTTCCTCGGCACTTTCCGAACCGATGGACTGCATAAAAACGTCGTTTACCGGCCTTAATTCGGAGATGAGTTTTTTAATTTCCGCCAGATAGGCCTTTCCTTCTGCCGTAACAATCGTTTTTTTCAATTCTTCCATTCCTTTGGCGTAGGTCTGGCGGGCAGTGGTAATTTTTTCTTTTTCTCTTTGTGTAAAAGTCGTGTCTCTGGACAGGGCAATGTTGCGCATCGACTGGTAAACACGGTTGAACTGATCGACGACCCCGTTGGCCACCACAACTTTCCGGTAGCGGTCATTGACGATATTGTCCAGGTTGTCATGAATTATACTCAAGCGTTGGAGTCCCAGTACAATGATGACAGCCAGAAGCAGGAGAATGAAGCCGAAGCCCCAGGACAGCTTTTTGCCGAGCTTCATGGATCCGAACATTTTGTCCAGAAGACTCTGCACGGCGGATTTATCCTTTGCGCCTTTCATACTCATGGGTTTTTTCCTTTCCTGTAACCAGTCGCAGGCAGCCCCGATGGGCTCCCGGTCGTTTCATCTGTGATTTTACAGATCGCTGCGATAACTCATTTTGATTTGCAAACACCGTCACTATATCGGATGTTTTTGCCTCCACTTGAAGAGAAAATGCGAAAAAATGGTGAAAACCGGCCGGAGATAGCCTGGCGTCGTATCGCGGCAGGGCGGGACGGCTTGGCGCTCTGAACACATGAACAAAATATCATTGAAAATATTTGAAGCAGGGGCTAAAAAAAGAAGACTGTTTCACGAGCGGAGAAACCGCCGTTTGGCAGTTAAAAAATAACAGACGAAAGAAGGATAATCATGCCTGTTGAAATCAAGCTGGAAGACAATGTGGCCATCGTCACGCTCGACGAGGGGGAAAACCGGTTAAACCTGGATTTTCTGACAAAATTCATGGACGCGCTGGATCACGTGGAAAAAAACACGGACGCGACCGCTCTGGTTGTGCGCGGCGCACATGAAAAGATTTTCAGTAACGGGATAGATCTCGAGTGGCTGGTGCCGATACTGCAAAAAAACGACCAGGCCACCGCTAAAAAATTTATCGAGACCATGATGGCGCTTTTCAGGAAGATCGCTCTGTATCCCATGATCACCATAGCGGCGATTACCGGACACGCTTTTGCCGGCGGCGCAATCATGTGCTGCTACTTTGATTTCCGTTTTATGCGCCAGGACCGGGGTTTTCTGTGTTTTCCGGAAGTTGATCTGGGCATTCCGTTTCTGCCGGGCATGATGGCCGCGATGAAAAAAGCCATCCCGCGTTACAAGCTCGATGAAATGGTGCTCACCGGGAAAAGGTTGACAGCTCAGGAATGCCTGGAACATCATATCATCACCGGTGCCGGCCATATAGACGAACTCATGAACGATGTAATGGAGTTTGCCAGGCTCCAGAACAAGAGGCGTCCGGTGGTTGAGCTCATCAAGGCGGAGATGAACAAGGAGATTGTCCGGGCGATCGATCACGACGACAAGCCGATCATCGAATCGGGGCGGTTTTATGTCTGATTTCCGGGGAACAAACCCGGTTTGAGCAGCCGCACTCTTCGGATTGTATTGTGCTGCTTTCCACGCTCCGGCGTGCTTCCTCTGAATTGAGCTTGAATAAAAGGATCATTTGTATTAAAATAGCACAAATCTTGAGATAAATGATGCCGTCAGGAAAAAACTCTTTTTGTAGGGGAAGTGTTTATGGGTAAAAATGCGCTTGGCAAACTTTTCAATCGTCTTTGTTTTTTTCTCGCGGCACTTCCCCTGGCCGTTATTGCCTTGATTTTTTATCAGTCTGCGGAAAGGCCCGGAATTGAGAGGCTTGCCATCCCCGTTTTGGGGTATCTCCTTTTTTTGTGTTGTCTGCTGGTTATCATCAGTATTTTCAAAAAAAGAAACGCCACTGTAGCGCTCACTATTGAAAGCATGAGTCTCGAGTCTCAAAATCGCAACGCGGAGCTCGACGCGCTTCGGGAAATATCGGAAATTATCCGCAATGACATTTCCGCCGATGATCTTCTGACGCTGATTCTGGAAAAGGCCATGCAGGTGGTTGGTGTGCTGAACGGCTCGATTTTCCTGGTGGACACGGCGGAGCCGGACGGATTGAGGCTGATCTCCGCAAAGCCGCCTCTTAACCCTCCCAAAGAGACAGCAGGCGCCGGGCCGCAGCGCTATCTGTTTGTCAAAAGCGTGATTGAAAGCGGCAAGGCCATGCGGATTCAGAATATTGAAGACGATCCCCGGACCATGAAATCCAACGACCCGAGATACGGCGCACCTTCTTTTATCAGCCTGCCCGTCTATAAAAACAAGCAGGTTGTCGCCGTGATGAATCTGGCCAACAAGGAAGACGGAGGGATTTTCACGGAACATGACGAACGTGTTCTGACGATAATGCTCGGTACCATCAGTGTCGGGATTGAAAACATCAGCCTGCGCAATATTCTGGAAAAAAGTCAGGAAAACCTGAAATCCCTCAATTCCACGAAGAAAAACTAAGGTTTTGGCTCAGCGATTGTTGCCGCGCGACCGGCGCACGCGGATGGAATTTGCGTGTGCGTCGAGTCCTTCCATGCGGGCGAAGCGCTCGGTGGGCGGGGCAAGACGTATGAAGGCTTGGGGCGAAAAAGACAAAACACTCATCCGCTTGTAAAAATCATAAACACCCAGTGGCGAGGAAAATCGTGCCGTACCTTCCGTCGGTAAAATATGGTTGGCGCCTGCCGTATAATCTCCCAGAGCCTCGGGCGTGTAGTTTCCCAAAAAGACGGATCCGGCACTTCGCACCCGCTCCACCCAGAAGGACGGGTCTTCCACCATCAGTTCAAGATGCTCCGGTGCAAATAGATTGACAAGCTCCATTGCCAGTTCGAGGTCTTTGGTGATGATGACGGCCCCGTATTGGGACAGGGAGGCGTCGATGATATCTTTTTTGGGCAATACCGTCAGCTGCTTATTTATCTCATTCACCACGCGCCCGGCCAGCGTCTCCGACACAGTGAACAAAACGGCGGCGGCCATTTCGTCATGCTCGGCCTGTGCCAGCAGATCCGCGGCGACAAATGATGGTTCGGCACCTTCATCGGCGATAATCGCCACCTCGCTGGGCCCGGCGATCATGTCAATGGCGACCTGGCCGAAGACCAGTTTTTTGGCGGCCGCGACATACGCATTGCCCGGGCCGACGATGATGTCCACCCGCGGGACTGATTGTGTGCCGTAGGCCAGTGCCGCGATTGCCTGTGCGCCGCCGACCTTGAAAATACGACTCACACCGGCGATTTCGGCAGCCGCGGCAATAAGCGGGTTAAGACGGCCGTCACGGGCGGGACTGGTCAGGATGATTTCCTTTACGCCTGCAATACGTGCCGGGATGGCCGCCATCAGCAAAGTGGAGGGATAGGAGGCCTTGCCGCCGGGGGCGTATATGCCTGCTCGTTCCAGAGGGATGAGTTTTTGTCCCAGTTCCACCCCGTCTCTTTCATTTATCACATAGCCGGCGGCGCTCTGATAAAGGTGGTACTTCTCGATGCGGCGGGCGGCAAGTTCCAGGACTTCCCTGTCTTCTGCGGCAAGCAGGGCGGCCGCCTCTTTTATTTCATCCCTTGATGCCTCCAGTCCGGTGACGGCCGGGTCTGCTCCGTCGAACCTTTTGGTATATTCACAAAGAGCTTCATCACCTCCGAGGCGGACATCCTGTATTATCTGCGCCACCGCACCGAGCAGCTCCGGTGTAAACGCCGGGCCCCGCTGACGCAGCTTTTGGAAAAAATCACGGAATTCCTGTGAGTCGGCCCGAATGATTCTCATTGGTCATTTCACCCTTTTTATGTCCGCGCCGAGCGCGGAGAATTTCTTCTCGATACTCTCATAGCCGCGGTCCAGATGATAAATTCGCGAAACCTCCGTGCTTCCCTGGGCAACCAGCCCCGCCAGAATCAGACTGGCGGAGGCACGCAGGTCTGTCGCCATCGTCTGCGCGCCGTACAGGGTGGGAACGCCGCGCACGATCGCGCTTCCTCCCTGAATGACTATATCCGCTCCCATGCGCATCAGCTCGCTGACATGCATGAAGCGGTTTTCAAAAACTGTTTCGGTGATGACGGAAAGGCCGCTTCCGATGGCCATGTAGGCCATGATCTGCGCCTGCAGGTCGGTGGGAAAGCCTGGATAGGGAAGGGTTTTCACATCCACGCTCTGAATTTTACGTCCTGCCGAGACCTTGAGGCCTCCATCAACGGGCGTGATCGACATACCTGTGTCGCGCAGTTTGGTGATGAGCGCCTCCAGATGGTGCGGATCGCAGCCCATGAGGTTTATCTCGCCCTGCGTCATGCCCGCCGCGATCATGAATGTGCCGGCTTCGATCCGGTCGGGGATGATGCCGGCTTCTGCCGCACCCAGCGACGTTACACCGGTGATGGTGATGACATCGGTTCCCGCGCCGCTTATTTTGGCGCCCATTCCCTTGAGGACGTCCGCCAGATTGACGATTTCCGGTTCCCGCGCCGCGTTTTGCAAAACCGTCGTGCCCTCGGCCAGACAGGCGGCCATCATGATGTTTTCCGTACCTGTCACGGTCGGCAGGTCAAAATAAATTTCCGCACCTTTGAGCCTGTCAGCTTTGGCCTCGATGTAGCCGTTATTTAACTCTATTTCGGCACCCATGTCCTGCAGGGCCTTGATATGCAGGTTTACCGGCCGCGCCCCGATGGCGCACCCGCCGGGCAGCGACACACGGGCGCGTCCCATTCGCGCCACCAGAGGCCCCAAAACCAAAATGGAGGCCCGCATGGTTTTCACCAGGTCGTAGGGGGCGATACAGTCTGTAATCTTCTCCGCATTGATTTCCACGGTGGAGTCGCCTTCGATCTGCACCCCCATATTTCTTAAAAGCTTGTGCGTGGTTTTGATGTCCACCAGGTCCGGGATGTTGGAAAAGGTGCATGTTTTGTCCGTCAGGAGCGCCGACACCAGAACAGGCAGGGCCGCATTTTTCGCGCCGCTGACCCGAACATCCCCGTAAAGCGGTCTGCCGCCGCGAATTACGATTTTATCCAATGATTATTTTCTCCTTCCTTTAACTACGCGCGGCCGGCCCGCATAATCGGTCCGGACAGAGATGTCCTCATAAAAACCGCCGCCTGCCGTCATAAGTGAAATTACCGGTTCGTGTTGTTTAGCTCCGATTTCCAGCAAAAGCCAGCCCTTTTCCCGAAGGCGGGCATGAGCCTGATATATCAATTTTTCGTAAATCTCCAGGCCTGTTTGGCCGGCCAAAAGCGCCAAAGCAGGCTCGAAATCCCTGACGCCCGGAGCCAGCGTCTCATACTCGGCCGACCCGATATAAGGCGGATTGGAAACAATCATATCGAAGGCGCCGGAGACATTTTCGAACAAATCACCCGACACGAAATGAATCCTTTCCTCCAGGCTCAATGCAGAGGCATTGCGCCGGGCCACATCCAGAGCAGCGGCGGAAATATCCGTGGCGGTGACGAGGGCATTCGGAATTTCTGCGGCCAGAGCCAGTGCAATAGCGCCACTTCCCGTACCGATATCTGCAACAAGGGGCCGGCGTATTCCCAGTCTCCGGCAAAGAGAAAGCGCCTCCTCCACGATGACTTCCGTATCAGGCCGCGGGATGAGCACATCTCGGTTAACCTCCAGCCGAAACGACCAGAACTCCTTGCGGCCCGTAATGTAGGCGACCGGCTCGAAGGCAAGCCGGCGCTGAACCAGACCATCGAAGGCCTTGAGCTGTTCGGCGGCCACTTGTACATCGTAGTTTTTTATCAGCTCCGTGCGGTCGCAGTTTAGAAAGAAGGCCAGGAGGACTTCCGCGTCCAGCCGCGCCGTGTCTGTTCCCGCGCTCTCCAGCCGGCGCGCCGTTTGCTGAATGATTTCCCGTATAGTCATGTGTGGACACCGCTTCGGCCTGAAACCATCAGGCCTTTTTCATCCGCTCGCCGAAAATGGCGCGTCCCACGCGGACAATGGTCGCCCCCTCTTCGATGGCCACTTCAAAATCGTCCGTCATCCCCATGGAAAGCTCATCCATCGATATGCCGGGTATGGCGGCCAGGGCGATTTTATCGCGCAGATTTCGCAGGGAGACAAAATAGGGACGCGAATCCTCCGGGTTGTCCGAGTAGGGCGGCATGGTCATGAGGCCGCGAAGCTCCAGAGCAGGCAGGACGGATATCTGCCGGGCCAGCTCCAGCGCCTGTTGTGGAGCGACACCGTTTTTGGACGCCTCACCGCTGACATTGACTTCCATCAGAACATTCAGGCGCCGCCCGCTGCGGGCGGCTCTCTTGTCGAGTTCCTGCGCCAGCTCGGGACGGTCCACCGAGTGAACCCAGTCGAAAAGATTGATGACGTATTTGGCCTTGTTGGTCTGCAGATGGCCGATCATATGCCACTGGGCCGCGCCTCCCACCGAAGGTATTTTTTCGCGTGCTTCCTGAACGTAATTTTCACCGAACAAAGTGATGCCTGCATCGAGCGCCTCGCGGATGCGCTCCGGGCCGACAGTTTTACACACCGCCATGAGACGGATACTTTCCGGGTCGCGTCCGGCGCGCCCGGCGGCACGGGCGATCCTTTCTCTGATGACGGCTATGTTGGCGGCAATAGATGTAGTCATGATTTCACCTGCTGGGCTGCGCAAAAAGATTGCAGACTGAGAAGACTTCATTCGTTATTTTCACCGGCGGCCATTCTCCTGCCGGTAAGATTATCATCTTGCTCATAATGACCTCGAATGCCGGCCCGCGGCATTTATGCGCCCTGTGGCGCAAGCGTCGCGAGCAGTTTGTAAACCATCTTTATTATTTTCCCCTCACCTGTAGTGAAGAATGTTTAATTTCTTCAGTTCATCGAGCACATTGGCAAGGGGCAGGCCGATGACATTGGTGTAGGAGCCGCTTATCGAGCGGATAAAGGCAGCCCCGCGTCCCTGGGCGGCATACCCGCCCGCCTTGTCGTATGGCTCCTTTGTGCCGACATACCAGTCGATTTCTTCCGGCGCCATCTTTTTAAAACGCACGCAGGAGCGGGCGATGCCCGTCCGGCAGATTTTCGCACTCACGCATGACAGTGTATAGCCGGTGAAGACTGTATGGGAGCGATTATTGAGCCTCTGGAGCATTTCGCGTGCCTGTTTTTTGCTCTCAGGTTTGCCAAGAACAGCTCCGTCAATCACCACGATCGTGTCCGCCCCGAGCACCACAGAGGCGGGGTTTTCCCTCGCCACAGCCTGCGCCTTTTCCAGCGACAGCCTGCGTACATGCTCTTGCGGAGTTTCTGGGCCACGTCCTGCTTCGTTTATCTGCGCGGGCGCTACTTTGAAAGGAAGCCCGGCCAGTCGCAAAAGCTCTTTGCGCCGGGGGGAAGCAGAGGCCAGAATCAGTGGCAGGGATAAAGTAATCGGCATCGTGGATAAATTCCGTAAAAATCTCGGGCTTTTTTATTCCAGATAAAATATAGTCTGTCAATGGAAAACACCCATCAGGGCAACTGACACCCGGTCAGAGTGCCGGATGGATTGAGCCTTCGTAGCTATCCACTCCACGGGATGAGGTTTTGCTTCAGCCTGACCTGCCTGTACGGGGATGAAGCTGATAGTTGATAGTGGATAGCGGTTTATTACAAAAAAAGGAAGATGGCAGTGATGATAAAAAAAGCAGTCACGATTTTTTTGGTATTTTTATTGATTGCAGGCCCGGCCGTAACTGCGGCTGCGGCGGAAAAAATCGTCCGGATGAAAGTGCCCGGCTGCTTTACCTGAGGAGCGGGACGCAGGATAGGGGCTATCCTGAAAAAAATTGATGGTGTAAAAAAGCACAGGCTTGAGCGGCCCGATATACTGATTGTCTTGTATGATGATGAAAAAACCACCCTTGAGGTAATTACCGGCGCATTGGAAGGCGGCAATTTTCCCGTCCGGGGCAGACCCGTCTATTTACCGGCATTTTAGTGCCAAGTTTAAAGGAGGTGCTTTTTCCCGCCCGCCTCCAGTGCATCCACCACCTTTTTCACGTCCTGTGAGCGGCCTTTTTTACAGATGAGCAAAGCGTCTTTTGTGTCCACGACGATCACATCTTTCATGCCGATGAGGGCGACCAGCTTTTGCGGGCTGTAAACAAAAGAGTTTTTCGTGTCCTCGAGAACAGTTTGAGATCCGGCAGTCGCGGCATTGCCGTTTTCATCCCTTGCCGATATCTCCCAGAGAGTGTCCCAGCTTCCCAGATCGCTCCAGCCGAAATCAGCCGGCACCATAAGCACATTTGCGGCTTTTTCCATCACGCCGTAATCAATGGAAATCGAAGGCAGATTTTTATAAACCCTGCGTACGGTCGATGCTTCATCTGCTTTGCCCATGCCTGCCGCAATGGCCGCGAGCCCCTCATGCAACTGCGGCAGAAATTGTCTTATCTGCTCCATGATTACCGATGTTTTCCAGACGAACATGCCGCTGTTCCAGTAAAAATTTCCTTTTTCCAGAAACGCCCTGGCCTGCCTGAGGCCCGGCTTTTCACGAAATGACCTGACTTGCAATACTTTCATGCCCTCCACACGTCCGGCCGCCGCACCTCCTTCCATATAGCCGAAGCCTGTGTGCGGACTCTCCGGCTTGAGGCCGATGGTGACAAGGGCGTTTTTCTTTTGGGCCGCCGCCGCCGCCGCGGCAATGACTTTGCGGTACAGATCGGGATTGCCGATGCCGTGGTCGGAGGGGAGTACGACCATCACCGCGTCTTGGGCCCTCTTTTGAATATGGACGGCGGCATACCCGATGCAGGCAGCGGTATTTCTGCCCATCGGCTCAATCAGGATGTTTTCGACGGGAATTTCCGGCAACTGACGGATCAGCTCGCGGGCGTGTGTTTTGCCTGTGACGATTATAATATTTCGGGCGGGTATCAGAGGCTTGATGCGGTCCACCGTTTCCTGGATGATGGTCCTGTCCGTTACGATGTCGAGCAGGTGCTTTGGTTTTTTATCGCGGCTGCGCGGCCAGAAGCGCGTGCCACGTCCACCGGCCATGATCAGTGCATACATAAGTTGTTCTCCTGGCAATAGATTGGTTGTTCGTGCTCGGCCTGTCGAAGCATCCTTTAGCCTTTGGCCATGAGCTATCCACAATTCCTCTAACCCTCTAATCCTCTTCTAACTACCTTCACCGCCGGGGTTTGGCCGGGGTGTGCTTATTTATCAGGGGTTCACCAGGTAGCCGGCAATTTTATCCTGAATAATTTTCGAAGCCATGTTATTTCCGGTCACTCCTGAAAAAACACCGACGGAGGTCAGGTTGTTGTCGATATAATCGACGCGGATTTTGACTTTCTCATCGGAGATGACCGCCTTGATCACACCGCCGGAGATTTTACGTTCTTTTTCAATATCCTCGCCGCGGAGGTCCGCCACCGCCTTCAGGCAGGCCTGCCACACCGGCTCTATGTCAGCCTTGTATTGAGTGGTCAGGTAACCATCCTGATAAATAAACCTGCCGGAGTGAAACCCCATGACCTTGCCGTTGATAACCAGAGCGCTGCTGCATCCGGAAAGAAGAACGGCCGAAACGGCGAGTGCAACAATTATTCTCTTCATCATCTGCCTCCCTGTTCGCGGATATTGATGTCTTATAAAGTAAGGTTTTTCTAATGTCAATCTTCAGGCGGCAAAGCGGTGGAAAATCGCACTTGCCGCCGCCCACAAGAGAATGCCGGCCGTGACCAGTACACACACGTAGGCCAGAATTTTGCTCCAGGCGCCTTCAGGCCGCTGGTCGTTGTAGCCCATGATATAGGCCAGAAGCAGGCCGGAAAGCAGACCTCCGCCGTGCGCCCAGTTATTGATGCCGCTGAAGATGAATCCGAAAATAGCCAGGCCGATGACCCATCCCAGCGCCTGTTTGAAAATCGCTTCCCCGTAATATCCGCCGCGGCTCTTTCCGAAATAAATGATCGCGCCGATCAGGCCGCACACGGAGGCGGAGGCGCCGATTGTCAGGGGGACGCCCGCCACCACGGAAACGGCAAACCCGGCGATACCCGTCAGGATATACAGATTTATGAAGCGGTGCGTGCCGAATTCACGCAGGATGAAGGGGGCCAGCTGATAAAAGGCCAGCATATTGAACAGGATGTGCATGATGCTGCCGTGCAGAAATGACGCCGACACAAGGCTCCAGAACCTGTGAAGATGCAAAACGGGGAGCACTCCGCTTGCCCCCAGAAGCAGCAGGCTCTGATTGGAGGGGGATAAAAAACCCATAGGGCCGCCACCGCCGCGGAAGATGCCCGCGGGATCAAGAATCAAAGAAAGGACGAAAAAGGCGATGTTGACGTACAGAATGGTGCTTACCGGATTGAAAATAAACACGACGCTGCGCATTTTCCCCAATTTGTCGTGCGCACCCGGGCGGACAAGACCGCAGTAGGGGCAGATCTCTTCATCGAGGCTGATCAGCTTGCGGCAGTTTGGACATAAAATGGAGTTTCTTTTTGTTTTCATTGCCTGTTCCGGAGAGCCGGTGCTTCGCGTGACGCGGCGTTTTTTCGATATCACCGGTATTTGAGTGCCCATTTAACAACTATGAACCGCCTTGTAAAGAAAAATGCGTCCGCCGGGTTGACAGGCGGGGCAAGATGCTTGATATTGCCGGTCAAAACAGGACGGTCCAAAATGAAAGATATTTTAACACTGGAAATTGACACGGTTGCTTTCGGCGGCCATGGCATCGGCCGTGCCGACGGTCTGGTGGTGTTCGTTCCCTTTACCGCGCCCGGAGATATCGCAAAAATTGAAATCACCGCACGCCGGAAAAAATTCGCCCGCGGCCGGCTCATCGAAATTATCCGGCCGTCGCCCCATAGAACGACACCCCTGTGCCCCTACTTCGGCCAGTGCGGCGGATGCTCATACCAGCACATAGATTATGAATCACAGCTGAAAATAAAGCAGGCGCAGGTTTTGGAAACTTTTGCCAGAATCGGAGGGATCCCGAATGCGCCGGTAGCCGGGATAATCGCATCACCTGCCGTATATGCCTATCGCGGCAAAGCCCGCCTTCATACCGCCCGGGCGGCCGGCCGCCTTAAGCTGGGCTTTATGGATGTCTCCGGTGAACGGCTTGTGGATATCCGCCGTTGCGAAATCGTCGATGAAACCATCAACGAACAGATCGAACGTGTCCGAAGCACAGATGAAGGTATCAATATGCCGGATGAGCTGACCTTCTGGTCCTATCCGCACGGCGATTTCGGAGATGGAGTTTCCCGCGTCGTCCTCACAAAAGAGTTTTCAGTCCCGCATGATGGATTTTTTCAGGCCAATTTGCATCTGACAGACCGCCTTGTTGCCGAAGTGGGGCGTTTGCTTGCCCGGACGCCCGGAAGAACCGTTTTGGATGCCTGCTGCGGAGCGGGGTTGTTTTCAGTTCTGCTGGCACACCGGTGCCGGCGGGTGATCGGCGTGGAAATCAACGAACAATCTGTGGCCCATGCCCGGAAAAACGCCCTTCGCCACAATGTGGCCAATGCAGAGTTTATCTGCGCGGATCTGCAGCACATGCTCAAAAACCATGATCATCGCCGCCAGCCGATAGATCTGGCCATATTGAACCCGCCCCGCACGGGCCTTGCGGCAGAGGTTCTTCACATGCTGGGCGGGGCGGGCATACCGGAGATAATCTATATTTCCTGCGACCCCGCCACACAGGCCCGCGACGTCCGTTTACTGACCGAAAAGGGCTACAACCTGATATCTCTTCAGCCTCTGGACATGTTCCCGCAAACCAGGCATGTGGAAGTGGTTGCATTTTTGCAAAAGGAACTTTCCGGGAAGGAAAAAATCCAGTGATTCCGTGCTATTTTCTTGCGGCGGGACGGTTTTTAATCCGGAGGCATAATTTTGGTTGACAAATGGCGGAGAACGGTATAGCGAACGCCCTTGTATTTTAAGTGCCGTTTCAGTTTGTTGCTTTGTGATAAGTATAATGAGCACCGCTGATTTCTGCCTCCTTTTCCTTATCCCTTTGCGCTCATAAATATTGTCTGGTAGTCTTTTTTTAATGCTGCGGCCGTAATAATATTTCAATCTCCGACCGTTGCTTGAATTTGACCCGATTTTCGTTTTTAGATGGTATCCGATGACTGTTAAGAAAGACCCTTACAATCTGTTTGATGCCGTGCAATTTGCCGATGCCTGGCCGCCTGCGGCCAAATCTGCGCCTGATCCGGCGCCCGATCCGGAAGGCGATGGCGATGACGAGCTGACATACGGCACGGAGACGATTCTGCTTGTGGACGACGAAAAGATCGTCGTTGACGTGGCGCGCGAGATGCTTGAATACCTCGGCTATCAGGTAATAGTCGCCATGAACGGCAAGGAGGCGATTGACATCTACGCCGAGAAAAAAGATCAAATCGATCTCGTCATTCAGGATATGGTCATGCCGGTAGTGGACGGCGCCGCGGTTTTTGCGGCGCTCAAGCAGATGAACCCGCATGTCAAGGTCATCCTGGCCAGCGGCTACGTTTACGACGATAAAATGAGAAACATGATGAAGCAGGGGTGCCGGGCCTTCATGTCCAAACCCTTCAGACTGAAGGACCTTTCCGCCAAAACCAGAGAAGTTCTGGATTCTCCGTAAAACTTCACACTAAAAAATGATGGCTTTCCCGGGAAAATACTGCTAATTTCCCGCGTCATACAAATAATCACGTTCTATTTCAGGGGAGGATAAAATGGCATCAAAAACAAAAGAAGTCAGGCTTGAGCAGCGCCGCGTACTGGAGCAGAAGCTGGAGATGAGGCTTAAAAAGCTTGAGGAAGAAGGACAGGCAAAAGAAAAAATCGCCAAAGACGCGATTGTAAAAAACCTGAAAGCTCAAATTAAAGAAGCGAACATGCGCATTGCCGCTATCGATAAAAACGCGACACAGGTCGAGAACCTCAGGCAGGCCAAACAGCAGAAACTGGCGGAAAAAGCGGCAGAGGCAAGAGAGCCCAAAAAGAAAAAACAAAAAGAAGCGCCCGAAGAAAAAGAATCCAAAAAGAAAAAGACCCAGACGGCCCAGGCTCCTCAGCAAAAGAAAGCCGCAAAAAAATAAAATAACGCGGCCAAATACGCTACCGCGCAAAAGGGCAGACCGGAAAAAACCAGGCCTGCCTTTTTTTGTGCCCGCGCGGGAGGACTATTCTTTTCCGGGGGGGGTGGTGAGGGGGATAAAACGAAAGTGTGAAAAATGGTTGACGCTACATTTTGACATGAAGACACCGGATATTATTCATTTCGAAGCACCGGTTTAGAAACAGGTTGCGGTATGAACGTTGGTCGCGTGTAACCAAGCTTATAAAGACTTGTTTCCTGTCCGAATAATCCGGACGAGCGCTGTTCGAGGGTGTAAAAAGCGCGATTTATTTCGGCCATGATCGATTAAGAAATAATTGTTTACAATTTGTGCGTGAATAGATAAGATTGTTGACCATAGAAGATTAAAACGTCAACAATTCGGTGTATGGCCATTTTGTCTAGTTGACGTTTTGCTTCTGGACGAGGGGAATAATTATCTGTATGAGCGCCAAAAGACAACTGAAAAGCATGGATTTTTTTGCAGGCCATCCCGTTTTTTCTCTGGATGAGGCTGTGGCTGCCCTGGCCGCTGATGGAGAGCGTTCGCGTGTTTTAGGTCGTCTTAAATACCATCTGAAAACCGGCCGCTTGAAACGGGTGACTCGGGAGATATACGCTGTCGTTCCACCCGGGGGGACTTTTTATAATTTGAAAATTGATCCTTTCCTTGTGGCACGGGCGATGCATCCAGACTGCGTCTTTTCCCATCACAGTGCCCTGGAGCTTCTCGGGGTAGCCTATTCGGTATGGAATCAGTGTACGGTTTATGTTGCCGGACGCCATCGGCCCTTGCGTCTTGATGGTGCGATTGTCAGGTTTCTGGATTCGCCTGCTTCCATGCAATCTGGTGCCGGGCAACAGCTTGGTACACGCAAGGTAGAGCATCAGGGGCTGCTGTTGAATACAACCGGTCCCGAACGGACGCTGGTAGATGGCTTTAATCGCCCGGCCTTGACAGGCGGCCTGGAAGAGCTTGTTCGAGCCGCGGCTGGTTTTACGACTCTAGACCTTGGTCTCCTCGAAGAAGTTTTACGCAGATACGGGCTGGCAAGGCTATGGGCGGCGACAGGTTGGTTTTTAGAGATGTTTCAAAAAAGTTTTCATGTACCCGATGATTTGCTTGCACGCATAGAGAAGAAACGCCCGCAATCGCGACTTTACGCCGAGCGTACCCAAAGGGGTGGAAAACTGTCTCGGCGATGGAACCTGATTCTTCCTCCTGCGCTGTTATCTCTGGGAGAACCTGATGAGCGTTAGCCTGAAATATCTTCAAGATTGTTCGGCGCAAACCGGCTATCGGATCGATGCATTGGAAAAGGTGGTTAGGCTGGGCCGGATGGCGGCGGATGTGGCGCGCCACCCACTTCTTGGCCGAGTCCTGGCTCTGAAAGGAGGCACTGCCTTCAATCTTTGTTTCGGCCCGCCTAAGCGGCTTTCCGTTGATCTGGATTATAATTATATCGGTTATGTCGATCGGACGGCTATGCTGGAGGCAAGGCCCGAGGTTGAGCGGGCCGTTGTCGATCTTGCCCGTCGTCAGGGGTATCGGGTACAACTATCCGCAGATGCCTTTGCCGGGCGCAAGTATTATCTCGTATACCGGTCCGTTGCCGGCTCTGAAGATCGGATTGAAGTGGATTTGAACTTCCTTTTTCGCCTGCCCGTTTGCGGCATCGAATTACGTGATCTCTGGCAGCCCGGCGAGATGGAGCATCCCCGCATTCAGGTGGTCAGCCTGGAAGAAATCCTTATCGGTAAGTTTCTCGCCTTGCTGGATCGCGGTGCGGTGCGGGATGTCTGGGATATCGCCTATCCGCCGCCACCGTCCAACCAGATCTTTAAAACGGCGCGATTCAGACGATGGTTTATTGCGCTTTCACCCATTTTGGAACATCCACTGCAAATGTATAAACGCGAGCGTCTTGAAACGGGAATGTCTGACAGAGATATTGATGAGCGACTCAGTCCTATGCTTGCCGGTGTTTCCCCTACCCGTAATGAACTTCTTGAGCGCGCCTGGAATGCAATTGATAAATTTCTGAAACTGGAATCCGCTGAGGCGGATTATATTGCTGCCGTAGCGCATGGGGAATTAAAACCCGAACTGCTTTTCCCTGACCATCCGGAAGATGCCGGCGCTGCCGCCGCACATCCGGCAATTCTCTGGAAGCTGCAAAATGTTAAAAAATATCTGGCCCGTAAGTCTGGCCGAAAAGTCAGCATCAAGCCTGCCAAAAGGGGCAAATAATTCACGGCTGCATTTTAAGTGCAAAATATCCGCTGAAACATTGCCCAAGGCAAGCGCATTCGGGAAGATGCCTTCAAAAAAAACCCTCCGGGTTGGCGGCTACGGAGGGTTTTTAAGTTGTTGTCATTTGTTTGTGGTTTTTCAGGGTAAAAAAAGAGGGGTTAGTTGACTAACCCCTCCGAAGTTATTTTGGCGTCCCCACGGGGAGTCGAACCCCGGTTACAGGCGTGAAAGGCCCGTGTCCTAGGCCTCTAGACGATGGGGACGTCGTGTGGCCTAAACTCAAGTGAGTTGCGCCTTATATATTTTTAAATCCGGAAAGTCAAGCCGCCGCCGTCATTTTTTTTAAATGATGGTTTTTTAATGGTAATCGGCTTTTCCGCATGGATTCGCCCTCACCGGGGCGCTTGCGGGCCATACTCTTTATTCCAGCTTGGGATGCCGTGTTTTTTTGCCGGCAAAGGCTTTTCCCGTCGGGACGGACAAGGGAATTGCCCCGGTGTCGCGGATATGAGACAATAGGCCTGAGGTGAATAATTACCTTTGGAGGCGAACTATGAATGTCTATGATTTCCGGAAAAGGGAAAATGCTGTGGATGAGATATTTATCAACCGCTGGTCGCCGCGCGCCATGTCTGCAGAGGCACTGGACGAGGCGACGTTGAGAACACTCTTGGAGGCGGCACGCTGGGCGCCGTCATCGAACAATAACCAGCCCTGGCGCTTTATTTACGCCCGGCGCGATACACCGCATTGGGAAAGATTTTTCAATCTTCTTGACGAGGGAAATCAAAACTGGGCGATAAATGCGGCCGTGCTGATGGTTGTTGTTTCCAAAGCTACGTTTGATTCCGGAAAGCCTTCCCGCACTCATTCTTTTGATACGGGCGCGGCATGGCTCAGCCTCGCGCTGCAGGGTTCGATGAAGGGGCTGGTCGTGCACGGAATGCAGGGGTTCAGCTACGAGAGGGCGCAAAAAGAGCTGCAGGTGCCCGACGGCTATACTGTCGAGGCGATGATTGCCATCGGCAAGCCGGGCCGGAAGGAAGTCCTGCCCGAGTACCAGCAGAAGCGCGAATTTCCGTCGTCAAGAAAAACCATCCCGGAAATTGCCATGGAAGGATTTTTTAGGGAAAGTTCTCTGTAGGCGCCAAGCGGCGCGCCGCTTGTGAGGGCCGGTGGATGATGTCCGGCTGGTTAAGCCACCCGGATCTTCGTGAAGGGAGGGCGGGAAGCCGGGACTTTAATGCCCCTTTTCCCGCCCGTGGTGGTGGACGGTTCGTAAGATGGGTTTTTTGAATGCCTGCGTGCATGTGCCGCAGGGCGAGGTATCACTTACATGTGCCTGCCGCGAGGGACACCCGGCAGGTCAGGATTCGGCCTGCCGGTATCTCAAGCCGGCTGTTTTTTATCGGCCACAGTGAAATAGTCGCAGGCTTTACGGTAATTTTCATCGGCCAGGGCTTTGAAGTCGCTTCTTCCTTTGCGGTATGCCTCGGTGAACTGCTGAACTATTTTCTTGCCCTCCGGTGTGGCAAAATTCGATTTCTCCATAAAGCGGTACACGAAAGATTCCATTTGATCCTGCAGTGTCGATATTGTTGTAAAGGCATTGTTGAAAGTCCGCTGATTGAAATCCAGCATTTGTTTCATGATTTGCTTCTGGTCCATGGTATTCCTCCTTTCCAGGCTATTGAAGGTTAGTTACTCATACGCTGCAAAAAGAAATCAAAAATTAACCGACCTCTGCAGCGCACCCCGGCAACGGCTGTTTCAAGAAGCGATCTGGAAAATTATGTGTCTGAAATCGTGAATGAATTGACAACGATGGCGCATGTTAAAACAGAATTAAAAAAAAGTCAACAAATTCAGGGGTGCAAAATCAACCGCCCGTTGAATTATTGTCAAAAACAGGATATGTAAAAACAGATTTTCAAAACCAATCATTGAAAGCCGGAACATGGCACAGAAAAACCTGGAAAAATGGCTGAAAATTGAAATCACCGCGCCGGCGGAACTGGTCGATGCGCTGACCAATTTTCTGGAAGAGGAGGGCGCGCAGGGTGTTTTCTCGGAATCGCTTCTCCCGCCCGGGGGTAATTTCCCGGAGCCGGGCGACATGGAAGTGGTTCAGGCTTTTTTCGCGGCAGGCGCCAGAGACGAGAAGCGGGTCGCCTCCGTGCGCAAATATCTTGAAAGGCTCGAAGAGATTTTCCCCGATTCCGGCACGCCTTCGCTCACCGCGGAAGTAATTTCCGACCCGGACTGGGGCGAGCAGTGGAAAAAATATTTCAAGCCGGTGCGTGTGTGCAAAAATATCGTGGTCAAACCGACCTGGGAAAGATACACACCGTCCAGCCGCGATATCGTGGTGGAAATCGACCCGGGCATGGCTTTCGGCACCGGCCAGCACGCTTCCACGCGGATGTGTATCGAAGCGATTGAAAATACTATTTTAAATGACAGGTCCGTTGAGCAATGGAAAGTGCTCGATGTGGGGTGCGGCACAGGCATTCTGGGCATCACAGCCGCCAAAATGGGGGCGCAGGATGTCCTTTGCGTGGATAACGACCCCAAGGCGACTGAAATCGCCGCCGAAAATTCCGTCATTAACGGTGTGGACCAGTGGCTGCGGGTGATCAATGACGACGCGGCGCGTATCCGCGAAGAGCGCAATCTGGTTATTGCCAACCTTACTTCGAAGCTGCTGATGAAGCTCAGGCCGCACCTGGTCAAGATACTGATGCCCGGCGGGTATCTGATTATTTCCGGCATCATTGAACAGGATGTTCCCGCCATGGAAAAGCATTTTATCAAAGAGCCTCTCACCTGCACGGAAAAACTCGCGGAAAAAGAGTGGGTCTGTTACGTGCTGAGAAAAGAGCGGCAGGCTGAAAAAGACTGATGTGTTTTTCTGCGATAATATCTTGAGGTGCCTCTGACCTTGGCTCTGCCCCGCATATACAGCCCCCGTTCACTTGAAGAAGCCACCGCCTGCGAGCTCGGGTCGGACAGCCTTCGCTACCTGAAAACAGTTTTACGTCTTGGTCCCGGAGATGCGGTTGTCGTCTTCGACGGGTTCGGCCACTCTTATGAGGCGCTTATTGAAAGCTACACGTCCCGGGCCGTAAATCTGACGCTTCAGGCGGCGCTCCCGCAGAGAAAAAGGCAGGTGAGCGTTACGCTGGCTCAGGCCGTCCCTAAAGGGACCAAAATGGACATGATCGTCAAAGGGGCGGCCGAACTCGGCGCCGATGTGATCATTCCCTATATGGCGTTGCGCTCAGTCAGCCGGCCGGCGGGTGATAAAGTGCCGGTAAAAGTTGACAGGTGGCAAAAAATCGCCACTGAAGCTTCCCGCTGCACCGGTTCGTCATTAGTTACCCGGGTCGGGTCTTTGTTGTCTTTTGAGGAGATGCTGTCGCTCGCGGAGCCGTCGTGGCGGAAAATGATTTTCTGGGAGGAGGAAGAACACATTACCATCCGCGACGCCCTGAATGACCCGGCGTTTGATGTAGTCGGGCGATATTTTGTTGTCGTGGGGCCGGAGGGAGGCCTCTCGCGCGATGAGGTTGCCAAAGCCTCAGAGGCAGGTTTTACACCGGTCACTCTGGGGAGCCAGATTTTGAAAGTGGAGACGGCCGCCATGGCGATTCTGGCCATCATTCAATACGAAAAGGGTATATTCAGCCAATACACCGAAAGGGGAGCACGATGACGACTTACCGCTTTGCCGGATTCTGGAGGCGCTTTGTGGCCTATATGATTGACGGGTTCATCATTGGCGTTATTTTCACGCTCCTCGTGATTATCGCCACTGTGGCGTATGTAGCAGGAGCTCTCTCCAATGACGGAGTCCGTCTGGTGACAAAATTGACTGATCCCGCGCGAATGGCCACAATATCGGCATTGATATGGGCGTTTTCAATCATCCTGAATATTGCCTACTTTACCTATTTTCACGGCTCAACCGGGCGCACACCCGGCAAATCGTTAATGGGGCTACAGGTTGTTTCCGTTCAGGGGACCCCCCTGTCCTACGGGACTGCCTTTTTACGCTCGGTGGGCTATCTGGTATCGAGCCTTGTTTTTTGTCTGGGCTACATCTGGATCGGCTTTGATAGAAGAAAACAGGGCTGGCACGATAAAATTGCCGGCACGGTGGTGATTATCCGCCCTGCCACATACGATAGAGCGGGGATTGAGGTTTCAGAAGGAGCACCCGCTTTGGTCGCGCCTCCTGCCGTGGGGGAATTTTCAACCAACCACACAGTGGCACAGCCGGAGACTTTCGTGACTCCTGCCGGTGACGATGACGCATACGGAGGCGGCCAAAAAATGCCTTGACAAAGATAGGGGGATTTTATAGACGTTTCCAGCTTTTGGCAGGTCAAACCGTCAAAAAGGGTCGGTAGCTCAGTCGGTAGAGCATCGGACTGAAAATCCGAGTGTCGGCAGTTCAATTCTGCCCTGACCCACCATTAAATACAAGGGGTTAGCCATTTATGTGGTTAGCCCTTTTTTCGTCTATGTGTGAAATCGTGTGGGATTTTTCAAAATTCTCGAATATTTCCATTGCCTCTCGTTCAGATTCACCTATTGAATGTAAATAAATCTCTGTTGTCGTTCTGTTTTCATGACCCAAGATTCTTTGGATGGAGCCAATATTAACATTTGCCCTGTCCAGTGTGGAAGCTCCTAGATGGCGTATGGGATGGAACCTGAAATATTTAACCCCAGCTTTTTTACATAGGGTCTTCATTATCTTGCTTCTGTTCTTATAAGGTCCTTCCGCCCATACTTTTTTATTCCTATCCCAGTATCGCTGCCAGTAAACCCACGGTTTATTCTTATCTCTGATCCCGTATCGTTTTAAAAGAATGTCATATAATCTTTGGGTCATTGGAACTTTTCTTGGAGTTAAATGACCGCCAAGTTTTTTTCTAGTGTATAAAATAACAAAGCAATCATCAAAATTAACATCTTTCCATTCAAGACGGTTAATCTCACTTATGCGTCCCATTGTTTCTTTTAGTGTCCATAAATAATCTTGGGTATCAGGATCAGCTGCCATGATTACTTTGAAGACATCCTGCGTTGACGGAATATATTTTATTCGCTTTTCTTCCGGTAGAAATGAAATATCTTTTGTCGGATTGTTCTTAATCAATTTGCGCTTAATTCCGTGATTAAAAGTTGCCCTTAAATAACGCAGGTCCTTGTTTGCGGTGAAATTTGAAACTTTTGCACGGCATATCATATACTGTTCAATTGAATCTGTGGCTACGTTAGAGCACATTATCTCTCCCCATATTTTTACCCACCTGCGAGCTAGTGAAACATAGTCCTTATAATGATGCTCTGTGTGATATGCCTTTACAAAGTCCAACCGTTTATTAACCAACTCCAAGAAGGTTATGTCTGTTGGCGTCTGTGGCAACGGTTGCGGATTGTTTAGTTCTTCCCTCCTTTCTACTTCCGCTTTTTTTGCCTTCTGTTTTGTTTCGAACCAGGTTCCCGTGTGTCTGGTTCCCTTGTGAATGAAGTCGAATCTCCATCCCTTCTTGTTTACAAAATAGACAGTCATAAAGGTCCTCCTTTCCTTTAAAAAAAAGAGAACCTCCAAGTTTTTTGCCGCCCAGCTCTCTCCAGTGTTTATAAACCCAGCTTTCGCTTTTGTGAAGGAATTGAGCGACCTCCTGAATAGTCATTATGGACTTTCTTTTGTTGTTGTCAAGGTTCTCCATTATATTCCGATGACCCGTAAAATTAGCATAAACAATCTTACCTGCTAATTCATTTGGGTGATATTCGGAGGAACATATGGGGAACATTGTTCCGTGATATATTTTTTTATTGATAATTTTATTCTGAAAAAAGTATCCAGGACGGCTTATTGTTTATAT
>Ga0255347_1002700_pt1 | contig 24506 bp, 16 predicted proteins | sample wastewater_treat_2_FD_192479 | JGI IMG/M metagenome (GOLD analysis project Ga0255347, IMG submission 192479) | Wastewater microbial communities from Lulu Island WWTP, Vancouver, Canada - plant24 | ecosystem: Engineered > WWTP > Wastewater > Unclassified | place: Canada: Vancouver, British...
AGCGCAAGGCGAGCGCGACCGCGCCATAGCCAGGTTTCTTCAATTTCTTGAACGCCTGAATTCACAATTGTAAAAGTCGCCAGGTTAACCACGTCCTGGTAACGTTCTGTGTAATAGTAAGCTTTGTAAGGACCGGTTTGGTACCAGGTCATCCGCCAGGGGCGGGCTGGGGAGGGGATGGTTGGATAAACCACATCATAAGCGTAATCATAGGCTTGAGCTGCACCAAGATAATCTCCCATCTTTACCAGACTGGTGCCAAGGTTGAACCAGGCAAAGAAAAGATCACGTCCTTCTAATTCAGTGATAGCTTCACGTGCCAGATTGGCGGCATATTCATGGTTGAAGTGTTCATCTGCGTGCGGTCCCAGGATGGCAATAACTTCAGATTCGCGTTCAGGTGGAAATATCACTATGTAAATGTGGTTGAAAGCACGCCAATACCGATAATGGTCGGCATAGGTCAGGGGGTAATTTTCTGAAACATAAGAGTCCTGCAAAATAAACCGTTCAAGGCTGTCATCATAGCCTGTGATAACGCCATAATGTCCAGTCCAATCTGCGTTTGGGCGCACATCGCCCATATCCCTTTCAACGATCACAGGAAAACCTGCTGCAATAAATTTTTTAATAATTTCTGTATCGCCGCCAGAACGAACCAGCGCATCCAAACCGGTGTATGTTTTTACGGCTACTACTAACTCTTCGGGCATGATATTGCGATCATCTGGGTGTGGGCGCAACCAGGGGCGGGTAGTATCTTGATTACCATCCCATCCCCAGAAAGATAAAGCCATCGCCAGTGTGGCTGGACCGCAGTTGTTCATTTTCTGATACTCATGACGTACGCCGATCAGGTTGACGGAGTCGGGGATGTTGGTTGGAGTGATGGTGGGAGTGGGGGTCTCGGTTGCGGTGGGTGTTATCAATAACGTCGGTGTCTGTGTAAATTCAGGTGTCGGTGTTGATGATGAGGCCTGTGCGATTAAAGTCAAAGAGACGATGGATTCCAATTGTTCTTGCTGGGAAGGCGAGAAAACCTCTTTTCCTGGCGGATTGAAAAAATAAAAAATCTTCGAGCGCAGGTTAGCCAATCGCCAGGCAAGGCGTTCATGCACCGGCGGAAAAAAATAAACTGCCAGCATCAGTGAAACCAGGGCAATGGCTGTAAAAAAGCCCATCAAAACTTTGGCAAGCTTTGGATTGCGCATAAGGGGATTATAGCCACTTGCAATTCTTAAGCAAATAGATTTCTCAAACGGCAATTATGATTTTGTATACAAAAACGTAACCAGGCTTTCAATCTTGTTTGTTTTCGCTTGACAAATTGAAAATATTAGATTAATATCTAACGTAATGTCTAGTAACAAGACAATAATTAAAATTAAACTGTGAGGTAAGCGTATGAAACAAGAAATTAAAGTAATTTGGGATAAAGGTACAGCATACGACCTGTTTACCAGTCTCTACATTATTCACCGGCCCGATGAATACGGTTTAAGGGCTTCCTGGGCTGCAGGCGTGCGCTCGCGTTTGCCCATTCAACTGCGCGACGCTTTAGAACGAGCCCAAATGGTCTTCTATGTTCCATTGGCGTGGTTGCATACGCTCCCTGAACCAAAGGATGCTGCCACCGTTTTGGATGTTCTCAAATCCCTTCCTCCAGAAGAGCGCTTGCCTGCTCTGATATTTGCAGATAAAACGGATCAACGCTCTTTGGAATATAAAGATTTCCTCTTATCTTTAGAAGGCAAGCAACGTTTGACAGCTCGCATCGAGAGACAGATCCTATCCTATCATTCGAATCGGCCCAGCATTACCAAGGAATATTTGCGCACTGTCTTTGAAGCCTGGGTTGATCCCAAGCAGTTTGGAATCGACCTGGTCCTTGCCCTGGAAGCCTACATTAAAAGCTTTTTTGGAGAAGAAGAAGCTCGGATCATCCCAGCCCAGGAGGAAGCTCTGGAAAAGGCGCAGAGCCTGTTTCGCGAACATGACCTGCTGACCATGCTTGAGAACCTTTCAACCGGCGTGCGGATGGAATCTATCAGCGAGCTATCAACCTTGATCTTGGCGCCATCTTTTTGGGGAGCACCTTTTGTATTTTCTGATACATTAGACGACCAAACCGGTATCATTCTGTTTGGTGCTCGCCCAGAAGGAACCGCCCTCATCCCTGGTGAATTGGTTCCCGATGAATTGCTGAATGCTTTAAAAGCCATTGCCGACCCCACTCGATTGCGAATTTTGTATTATTTGCGTGAAAATGGACCCTCCAGCCTCGGTGAGCTGGCTTCTATCTTACGCTTACGACCACCAACAGTGGTTCACCATCTGCAAAATCTGCGCCTGGCTGGATTGGTTGGCGTGACAGTTTCCCCTAAGGCAGAGCGTCGTTACACTCTGCGCATGAGCGGTTTAGATACAACCATTTACCACCTGCGGAACTTTCTCTCAGGAGAATAATAATTTTGACACAACAAAAAAGTGCACCGCACAATCCGGACGGCGTCGTCCGGACTTATATTAAACGTGTCGGTGCCTTTAGCCCAAACGCGCGTGTGTATTTGATCAGCATTTTGATCTATGGGGCAGGGTTAGGAATTCATCGCATTCTGTTCAATTTCTTTTTGCGCAGTCTGGGTTATGATGAAACTTTTATGGGGTTGATCTCTACGGTCAGCAGCATGTCCGTGCTGATTTTTGCTTTACCAATGGGGTATTTAGCAGACCGGATGGGGCGAAAATTCTCTATGGTTTTTGCAGTCCTGGTAACCGGCGCTTCAATCTTTTTGATGGTGATTTTTCCTTCGTCGGGCATCTTGATTTTAACAAATATCCTGATGGGCATCGGCTCCAGCCTCGGTGCCGTGGTAAGCGGTCCGTTCATGATGGAAAACAGCGGTGAAGAGGAGCGCACCTACCTGTTTAGCATGGATTCCGGTTTGCGCATGGCTGCTAATTCTGCTGGCGATTGGTTGGGAGGTTATCTGCCCACCTGGTTTGGCAATGCACTTAATGTGTCTGCGGTCAGCACAATGGCATATGGCTGGGCGGTTGGCACTGCGGGCGTGCTGGTGGTCGCCACTGCAATTCCTCGCTTGTTGATCAAACGCAATAAATTGGATACGGAGAACCGGGCTGCATTTGCTCCCATTGCTTTTGCACGTCAGAATCCGGGTATGCTGGCTAAACTGCTTTTACCGATGTTCGTCACCTCTATCGGCGCTGGGCTTATTATGCCCTTTATGAATATTTTCTTCAGTAACGTGCATCACCAGCCCGATCGGGTAATTGGCGCCCTGATGGCCTGGGGATCGCTGGCAATGGGGATTGGATTGATCCTCGCCCCGGCTTTTGCCGACCGCTACGGGAAAATGCCTGTAGTGGTTTACAGCCAGGCAATCTCAATCCCTTTCTTGATCATACTTGGATTTTCTCCTTCGTTTGGGTTGAGTGCTGTGGCCTATTTTGTGCGCCTTACATTGATGAACATGAGCACACCGGTGTATCAGACGTTCGTTATGGAGCAGGTTGAGGCTGATTCGCGCGCCATGGTGGCGAGCCTGAACAGTATGGTCAATAGCTTTGGAAGGGCGTTCAGCCCGGTTGTCAGCGGGTGGATGCAGGTCAATTACGGCTTTGGTCCGCCTTTTATCGGTACGATTTTCACTTACATCCTTTCGATTTGGATGTATTATGCTTACTTCCTGCGCCGGAAAAGGCGCACGGCATAGCCCTTGTTTAAAACCTTTTTTGCTGCGTTTCATTGGTGTAGGAAAGCCAAAACCTATCGAGGCTTGTCTTGACAAAACATAAAACTCCCATTAAACGCCTGTCCCCATTTTTGCATGTGATAAATTGAATATTCCCATCACTTCTGATTTTCAAGCCTTCAAACAGGTTTTACCACCGACGATATTGCGCCTTTGGCAGTAAAAATATTTCAATTTCTACTCATGTTCAGGTTGAAACATGTCAAACTTTCTTTAACTGACAAATGAGAATCTGATTATTGTGTTACCGAAAAACGTGCTTTCATTCCGCCAATTTAACAATCTGTTTCTTTAAGCCACGCAACTACCGTCCTATTCGCTGCTTGCAACAAGCAAGGTGGTAAAATCAGACCATGAAGGCTACGCAGGTGTTTTTATGAAATCGAAAGTATTTCGCTGGATTATAGGCAGCCTGGGGTTATTTTTTATCCTGTGCAGCCTGCTTATTACGCTTATTGAGTACAAACGATTTAAAATTCAGCCCGATTTGTTTCCGGCTGATAGTTACATCGCAGGAGTGCCTGTAGCAGGTCTGGATGTGCCTTCTGCCCAAGCTCGGGTGACCGCAGCGTACGCTTTGCCTTTGATTTTAAAGATTAACGGGAGCACCATTCACGTTGATCGTGAGATGCTGGGTTTTTCCATAAATCCAGAAGCGCTTGTCGCTGAAGCCGCCCGTCAGATTGATGGCAGCAGCTTTTGGTCATTTTTACAGGGGCATACTAAACCAGGATCTGCAATTGTGGTTCCCATAAATGCCAATGTGGACGAGGGAAAGATCCACGCCTACCTCCAGGATAGTATTGTCCCGCGTTATACCCAGGCTGGATCACTTGCAATGCCCATCCCCAATACCACGAATTTCACCCTGGGTGAACCCGGTACCAGCCTGCTGATGGATGAGGCTGTTAACGAGATCCGTTTGGCATTGCTCGACCCAAGCCACCCAGTAGTGACCTTACAGGTTAAAGAAAACACGAACCACTCCGTTGATGTTGAGAATTTGATGGCTTTTTTGCAGCACAATATTGATTGGATTGGGTTCAAAGACCTGGTTGAGGTTTATATACACGCAATGGATTCGGGTCAGAGTTTGCATTTGGCTGAAAGGCATGGCGCTCCTGTGACACCGGACGTTGCTTATACGGCGGCGAGCACGATTAAGATCCCGATTATGATTTCAGTACTTCGCAGGGTGGATGAGCCCACTCCCGACGCCGTGGTATCTTTGCTTGAGCGGATGATTGCTTTCTCGGAGAACCCGCCGGCAGATAAACTCATGTCCAATTATTTGGATGAAATACGCGGTCCGTTGATTGTCAGCGAAGACCTGGTTGAACTGGGGATGGAAAACACCTTTCTGGCTGGCTATTTTTATCTGGGAGCGCCTCTTTTACAACGGTTCGAAACACCTGCCAATCAACGCACCGATATTTTCCTTGATCCCGATATCTACAATCAGACCGTGCCATCCGAAGCAGGAAAGCTTTTAGAAGCGATTTACACCTGTGCTGAAGATGGTGGTGGTTTGCTTGTTGAGACCTTTCCGGGGGAAATCACCCCATCGGAATGCCAGTTGATGGTCGATATTTTGGCGGGCAACCAGATTGGTCTGTTAATCGAAGCCGGGCTGGCTAACGAGGCAAAAGCAGCGCACAAACATGGCTGGGTGCAAGACCTGGATGGTCAATTGCGTTTTATTAGCGATGTAGCCCTTGTTTACTCTCCGGGTGGCGATTATGTCTTGAATATTTTTCTGTATGACGCTGAGAGGATGGATTTTGATCAGGGAAATCGTTTATTCGCCAGACTCTCACAGACGGTTTATAATTTCTTTAACCTTGAACATCAAGCATACTGGTGGTTTGATTAGAAGATGAAAGTGATCATAACGCACGAGCAAGCCGATATGGATGCCCTTGCTTCGCAACTGGGAGCCTGGTTGCTCTATCCGGATGCCATTCCACTGCTGCCCCGCAGTATCAATCGTAATGCTCAACGCTTTCTTGAGCAGTATGGCGCTGGTTTGCCATACGTTTCTTATAAAGATTTACCGCGTAAACCGGTTGAAATGGTTATCCTGGTGGATACCCAATCATTGATCACCATCAAAGGAATGAGCGAAGACACCCGCATCGTTGTATACGATCATCATCCACCGCGAGATGACCTCAACCCGAAATGGGAATGTCACCTGGTTTCATTTGGGGCAAACACCAGCCAGATGGTAGTTCGTTTGCGTGAACGGGGCATAAAACTCACCAGCATTCAGGCAACGACGCTGGCTTTGGGTTTATATGAAGATACTGGCTCCTTTACTTATGGGTCAACAACGACCGAGGACTTGTTGGCTGCCGGGTTTTGCTTGGCACAGGGTGCTGAACTGGATATTGTTAACCGTTTTCTTTATCCACCCCTTTCACCTGGACAACGCAAGTTGTATGACCGTCTTATGAAAAATATTCAAACTTATATTGTTGAAGACCAGACCATTTTGGCAGCAAAAGCTGACGCTTTGGATGTGAAAGACGAAATTTCAAGCGTTGCCCATAAAATGCGCGATGTGTTCAATCCCGATGCGCTCCTGCTGCTGGTTGCGACCCAACAGGGTATTCGCCTGGTAGCGCGGTCAACCAGCGACAGGGTCAATGTGGCTGCCATTGCTGAATCGATGGGTGGCGGTGGCCATACACGTGCTGCATCAGCATTGGTTCGACCGGAAGGGTCGCTTGATCGAGCTGAAACCCTCCGGTTTTTAGATGAACAATTTTCTTTGATGGTGGCAGGGTTGGATCAATATGTAAAGCCAGCGATTAATGTGGCAATTATCATGTCAAAAGACCCTTTGATCCTCTCTCCGGATACCCCCGTGCAAGAAGCACACCGGTTGATGCAGCGCTATGGCTATGAGGGATATCCGGTTGTCGAAGAAGGTCGGGTGGTCGGTTTGCTTAATCGTCGTGAGGTAGACCGGGCGATCAGTCATGGATTGGATTTACACGTAAAAAGTTTGATGGCAGCTGGCGAAGTTAAAATTGCCCCCGATGCTTCACTAGAAACCTTACAATCTTTGATGGCTAAAACGGATTGGGGACAGGTACCGGTGGTCTCCCCGGAAAGCGGGGAAATTATCGGTATTGTAACCCGCACCGACTTGCTAAAGACCCTCGGTCCACCGCCCGATATGCCCAGCCAGGAAGCGGTGGCTAAACAACTTGATCAGGTTGTGCCCCCGGCACGTTTGGCGTTATTGCATGCCCTGGCGGAAGAAGCAAACAAAGTCAACTTGCCGATATTTGTCGTCGGTGGCTTTGTACGCGACCTGCTCCTCGATCGACCCAGCCTTGATTATGACATCGTGGTGGAAGGCGATGCGATTTTCTTTGCTAACCGTCTGGTGGACCGTTTTGGTGGGCGGATGCTTGCACACCATCGTTTTGGTACTGCAAAATGGATCATCAGCGAGATTGCTGAAAATCTGAAACAATCACTTGGTATTGTCGATGAGACTGACACGTTCGGGCTACCAGAGAGTCTGGATTTAATTACTGCACGCACCGAATTTTATGAACAGCCTGCAGCCCTGCCAACCGTTGAAAGCAGCAGCATTAAGATGGACCTGCATCGGCGTGATTTTACGATTAACACCCTGGCTTTACGCCTGGATGGAGAGCATTTTGGCAAGATTTTTGATTATTGGGGCGGTCTGACCGATTTGCGCAAAGAACGGATACGGGTGTTGCATGCCTTATCGTTTGTCGACGACGCTACCCGCTTACTGCGCGCCGTGCGTTTTGAACAAAGGTTTGATTTTAAAATTGAACCGCGCACCCTGGCTTTGATGGAAGAATGTTTGCCTTTACTTAAACGACTGACCGGTGCCCGTATTCGGCATGAGATTGCCCTTATCCTTGCCGAAAATAAGGCGCCGGAAATGCTTTCTCGTCTGAACGAGCTGGGAATTCTGCATGCGATCCACCCAGCTTTGCCGTGGAATGAAACTATTTATGCACACCTGGGTCAGATAGAAAACCTTGAAATCGAACCATATTGGGAGCTGCCTGATGGATTTGATGGGCTTAACCGCAAACAGATTATCAGCTTTTTGGTCTGGATGGGGCAATTATCAGAAATGAGCCTACGCTCGATTGCTTCGCGCTTGCGCTGCAAGAGTGAATTATTGCGATTATTAATTGCCACCAGCAAGATTGTTCAAAGTTTACCGGATCTCGTGAATGCACCGCCGAGCAAAGTTGTACATCAATTGGAAAATTTTCCCCGAACCGCGCTCTTTGCTGCGCAATTGATAAATCCGGATGAAAGACTTCAAGCCCTTGTGTATCAATATGTAACGCGGTGGTCAAAAGTTACTCCTACCATATCCGGCGAAGATTTGCGGAAAATGGGCTTGCGTCCATCGCCGGCCTTTGGACGTATTTTGGTTTCTTTGCGCAATGCCTGGCTGGATGGTGAGGTGAAAACGCCTGAAGAAGAACAAAATTTACTTAATGATTTGCTGACTGATGAAGCCAGTGAAGATCAATCCCCCTAAACTTCAACGAAAATGTCGAACACCAGTTTAGAGAACGGGTTTTCATTGCAAAACCTGATCATCCGCCAGGTTAACAAAGCAGATTTGCCTGATTTGGAGTGGAACGGAGAATATTGGAAGTTCCGCGAGATGTTCACTGAACTTTACCAATACAGCCTTACCGGACGGGCATTGCTTTGGCTTGTTTTTAGCCCTGATGGTGTATTGATTGGGCAGGCTTTTGTTATGCTGAAAAGTGGTGAACCAGATGCTGCGGATGGAAAAAATCGTGCTTATGTTTTTTCATTTCGGGTTAAAAAGGAATGGCGTAATCGAGGTATTGGCAGCCATCTGATGAAATTTATAGAGGAAGACTTAAAACAGCGTGGATTCCAATTTGTTACGCTCAATGTCGCTAAAGATAACCTGGACGCTTTGCGTTTGTATCAGCGCCTGGGTTATGAAGTTGTCAGTTCACGAGCAGGCATCTGGTCGTTTCGAGATCCAAACGGCATTGTTCATCAGGTCAATGAGCCTTCCTGGCGCATGATAAAAAGTATTTCTGATGAAACCTGATGCCAATGAACCTTTTATTTATAAAACTGATTGCGGGCGCTTGCTCAATTGTGGTATAGTTTATTTCGCTATCCATCTGCTGAAATTTAATCTTATTGAAAATGTCGGCTGAAACGGACCAGCATTTTTTAAATGGAGTTACGATGAATAAAAAATTTTTCCTTATCTTGCTTTTAGTGCCGATAATTCTGGGTGCTTGCCAAACCCCGGTGGATGAAGAACCTGCCCCGCTTGAGGGAGAACCTTTTGCAATTTATCTTTTGGGTGATTCGCAAATTACCAGTCCAGAATTGAAAAATTATGAACTTGATAAGCTTCCTTTGAATGTTATGCCCATTCTTACCACGAAGGACTTGGTTAGTTATGACTGGGAACGCCATGGGATGAATTTGACGGAAAATGCGTACTTAAAAATGATGTCCCTGTTTATGAGTGGACTGCCGTCCAACGGGGTGCCTTTTGTGTTGGTGGCCTATGAACAGCCTGTATATGCCGGCGCTTTTTGGTCGCCTTTGTCAACATTAAGTTTTGATGGAGTAATTGTCTTTCAACCGGTAGACCCTGCTGCCCAAACCCTGTATTTTGAACTGGGTTATCCCCGCAGGGATGATTTCACCGGCGAAGATCCACGCAGTCATCCCCGCTTACATCAGGCGCTGCAGGATGCAGGTCTACTTCCTGAATAAAAATTTGAATGTTTGTAGTTTGACAGGGGGATGGGTGGCAGTGCCGATAATTCATCTGTATTCGTTACATTTCCCTGTTAATTCATTTTAGGAAAGCACTTTACGGTCAAATTGTTTTCCGTACAAATTAAATAGAAAATGACCCTCCGGAGACTCGAACTCCGAACCAATTGATTAAGAGTCAACTGCTCTGCCAGTTGAGCTAGAGGGCCATAGGGGAATTACATTATAACACACACTGATTTGAAAGATAAGCATGCTGTTGGAAATATCTTCAGGCAAAGTAGGAATGATTTGTTGAAGGTCATTAGCTCTGCAAATAGACGCAATAACCAACTGAATTGACAAAGAGATAATACGTGATCAAATTCTTAGAATACCCGTCGAGAATAAAACGGGAAAAGCAACCAGATGAATATGTGACCATTATATCGACTGAGACCTATTGCGAAGAAGTCATAATTTCATTGGGGGTTAAATTAATTCTGCGTCTTTTGTCCACAAACCAAATCTTTCAATACCAGCTATTAAAAAAGACGCTTTGTCAGGGTTAGTGATCTCTAACAAACCAATAATTTTCTGGTCGTTTTATTTCTCACCCATACCTGACCTAGGATAACTTTGAATTGTATGTGATATTAATAATCATTTTCAAATTTGTGCAAGCATCTAATTAGCAGATGTTAGCTTTGTTGTTGTAATCTAATATTTTTAATTTGTATTGACATTTACCCCCGAATTTAGTTGACAAATATCTAATGCTCGTTTAAAATCGAACAAGATTTTATTACTAGGTTATTGAATTGAAACGAATATTATTTTTAAGACAAATTCCACCTATTTAAAACAGAGTATATAAATTGTAATAATTTGACTCAAACGGTTTTGGAAATTAATTTATGGGAATCTGATTTTAATACACTTTTGGATAAATTATGCCTAGAAAAGACAATAACAATTTATTAATAAGTATGAAAAACATCACCAAGTCGTACCCAGGCGTCGTAGCAGTGAACGACGTCAGTTTTGACTTAAAACATGGTGAAATCCATGGTTTGATAGGTGCAAATGGGGCAGGGAAATCAACACTTGTGAAGATTATGTATGGAGTTGAAAAGCAAGACGAAGGCGAGATCTTGATTAATGGAAAAAAGGCCGACTTCCGCAACCCTGTTGATGCAATTTCAATGGGTGTTAGTTATGTCCCTCAGGAGGTAACGTTGGCGCCCACCCTTAATGTAGCTCAAAATATTTTTCTTAACCGCGAAGTAGTTGCGAGCGGCGTCTATATCAAAGATAAATATATGGAGCGCGAAGCTAAAAAAATATTAGATGGATTGTCTCTTGATATTAATGTAAAAGCACAGGTAGATTCATTGAAAGTTTCAGACAAACAAATGGTTGCTATCGCAAATGCGATTTCAAGAAATTCCGAAATAATGATTTTCGATGAGCCTACCGCAGCACTAAATGAGAATGAAATTGTTCATCTTTTTAACACAATAACAAATCTTGCTAAGAGTGGTGTTGGCATAATATTTATTTCGCATAGATTAGATGAAATATTCCAATTATGTGATCGTACAACAATTATGAGGGATGGCTTTAGTAAAGGCACTTATAAAAAGGAGGAAATAAATAAAGAAGCCGCAATAAATATTATGATAGGCAGAGATCTTGAAATGAAAGAACAAGATCGATTTATATCTCTAGAAAAACCGGTCTTAACCCTTGAAAATCTTGGAGTTGCAAATTCATTTTCAGATGCAAACTTAACACTCAATGAAGGTGAAATTTTTGGCCTTTTTGGGCAAGTTGGATCAGGAAGAACTGAGTTGTTGCAGATGATTTTTGGAGCGGTTAAAGCTGATCAGGGAAAAATATTAATAGATAATAATGAAGTAAAAATAAACTCTCCAATTGATGCAATAAAACATAATATCGGTTTTGTCACAGAAGAACGTAAAACTCAGGGCTTGATCTTATTGCTAAATATTGAAGACAATGTGTCTTTAGGTAATTGGAAAAAGGTGGAAAAAATTTTCTTCATTGACAAAACTTTAAAGAGTAAAACCGCAAAAGAATTTATCAAAAATCTGCAGATTATCACTACTTCTAGCAAGCAGTTGGTTAATAATCTCAGCGGAGGTAATCAACAAAAAGTAGTATTAGCGCGCTGGTTGAACCATAGCACCAGGATTTTATTGCTTGATGAACCAACAAAAGGTATTGATGTGGGAGCGAAAGAGCAACTTTATCAGCTTTTTGATGAATTATCAAAAGAAGGAATTTCAATTATTATGGCCTCTTCCGAATTGGAAGAGATTAGGCGTTGTTGCCACCGGACAGCTATATTAAAAGATAAAAAAATACAAAAGATTGTAAACTTGGATCAAATTTCCGATAATGAGATCTTGTCCCTGGCAATGTAATAATTAAATATCTAGGAGAAGACAGAGTTGACAGAAAAAACGAAAACAATGAGTATAACTGGAAAGCAGATTGGCGCATTTTTACAGGAAAAAGGCCTGATTATTGCCTTTATATTTATGTGTGCCGTGTTTTCATTATTATCACCGGTATTTTTCACTGTTTCAAATTTCTTGAACATTGCACTTCAATCGTCAGCATTAATAATTATGGGTATTGGAATGTCCTTGACGATTGCATCAGGTGGAATTGATCTGACTGTTGGGGGAGTAATTGCTCTGACCGGCATTATTATGGGAATTATGTTGAGTGCAGGGTTTAATCTCGTTATTTCGATTTTGGCGGGTTTGCTGGTCGGTGTTGTAGCAGGCGTAATTAATGGCATCATTATCAGTAAGTTCAAAGTGACACCGTTTATTGCCACATTGGCAACGTATTCAATGATTAGAGCAATTGCATTGATCATTAGCGATGGTCGACCAATCTATGGTTTTCCGGTGGGTTTCCGTTTTTTGGGATCGGGGAAATTGCTCTTCAACTTGCCGACAGCTTTTTTTATTGCCCTTGCTTGCATCATTATTTTTAACTTCATTATAGAACATACAAGAATTGGTAGAAATGCACTCGCAATTGGCGGCAACAAAGAGGCAGCGAGATTGAGCGGTATAAACATTGTTACCAATACGGTTGTTTTTTATGCTCTGGCTGCGTTATTGTATTCAATTGCTGGCATTATTTATACAGCCCGGTTAAACGCTGCAGAACCCATTGCTGCGATGGGGGTAGAGCTTGAAGTTATTGCAGCAACTGTTCTGGGTGGAACAAGGATGGAAGGCGGCTATACAAAAATATCAGGGACCGTTATTGGCGCACTGGTACTGGCAGTACTCAGGAATGGCTTAACTTTGCTTGGAGTTCAATCGTACTATCAGCAGTTAACCATTGGTATTGTCATTGTGTTAGCAGTCCTGGCTGATCAAATTAGGAAAAAGTAAGGAGGAGATACCGAGAAAAAGACAACCTTTAACGTTTACTTAGCAAAAATATAATTTAAAAAGGAGAAAAACAATGTCGAAAAAAGCTTTGCTAGTTATTGGCTTGGTCATGGTAATTGTATTAAGTGCATGTCAGCCTAAAGTTGCCATTCCAGAGGTTGTTGAAGAAGTTCTGGAAGAGGCCGTAGAAAAAATAGAAGAAAAAGTAGAAGAAGTCGTCGAAGAAAAAGTAGAAGAAGTCGTCGAAGAACCTGAACCAGAGGAAGTCAAGGAAGAAGAACCTTTAACCTTCTGGCAAGAAATGAGGGCTGATCAGTTTGCTCAATTGGTTCACTTTGAAGAGCCAACAGAAAACTACAAAGTTGGTGTGGTTTTAAACACACTCGTTAACCCATACTGGGTTGCCTTTGCTGATGGTTACAAGCAAGCTGCTAAGGATTTGAACGTGAGTGTTGAACTGCAGGTTCCTCAAACAGAGGGTGATATTGCCGGACAACTTGCTGTATGTGAGAGCATGGTTACTGCTGGCTACGATGCCATCGTACTGCATCCAATTACAGGTACAAACTTGATTGAATGTATTATCAAAGCTAATCAAGAAGGCGTACTGATGATCGATACCGATGGCAGGATTGACAAAGCTATGGTTGACGAACTGGGTGGCGAATATTTTAGAGTGCCAATTGAATATTTCTTCGACCAGGGTTATCTTGGAGCTTCTGCCATTGTTGACAAGCTTGGTGCTGATGGTGGAAAGGTTGCAATCATTGAAGGTATTGCTGGAGCACCCAACTCAGAAGGTCGAACTGCAGGCGCTAAAGCCGCTTTTGAAGCAGGTCAGAATATAGAAATTGTAGCTTCCCACAACGCAGATTTTGATCGCTCTAAAGCATTAGCGATTGCACAAGATGTGTTAACCGCACATCCTGACTTGAAGGGTGTTTACTGCGCTAACGATGTTATGTGCTTGGCAGTAGCAGAAGCAGTTGATGAAGCTGGCTTAACTGGTCAGGTGCTCATTGTAGGTAACGACTTCATTGCAGACGCATTAACCGCAATTAAAGAAGGAAGAATGTACGGTAGTGTTGCATTCTCACCATTTGTTCGTGGTGAAGTCTCCTTGCGGCTTGCTGTTATGGCAATAATGGGTAAAGAATTGCCTGAAGAAATGGAATTCTTGACAATTGTCGTTACACCAGATATCGCTGACATGATGGATGATTGGAAGTAATATTTTTAGTAATTCACTTTCAAAGTAAAACATAAAAACGTAAATGTTCGGGGCATCTCAATTTTGAGATGCCCCGAACTTATTTGTTAAGAGAATTTAACGGGGATAAAAAATCCAGATACTGTTATGAATAAAGCTTCAAATGCATCAATAGTTAATACGAAGCCACATATTTATAATCAATAATAATCGTAAACCTTATCGAACAAGCTTTGCTACTTTTGCTTGTGAGAAAGCTTCAGTTTGTTAATACTAACTTCCTATTGAATTTGCCTGATCGACAAACCTGCGTACCGCATTGATATCCACGGGTGCACTTAATCGATTATCTTTTTTGAAACTGGTACCGATGAGCGCACCGTCGACATGCGGCCAAATGTATTGTAAATTTTTGATTGATAAACCACTACCAACCAAAACAGGGATAGACAACTTGCCTTTAATGCTTAGAATACTCTCACTATCAGGTGGTGTTCCAGTGGCTGTGCCGGTAATGATCACCGCGTCTCCAAGAGATGTTTCTATATCTTGAGCTTTTTCCAAAATTGAACGATCAGCAGTAATGGCATGGCTACCATGCTTTACTTGAAAGTCGCCAAATATCAAAATATCATTGGCATGGATAGTATTTCGAAAGCGCATTAATTCGGGGCCTGATGCGCTGATATAGCCACTGTTAGAGATATAGGCATTAGCCAGATTAAACACCCTTATCCAGTTAGCACCGGAGGCTTTTGCAGCTGCTAAAGCTTGTAGGTCGCAATTTAATAATATGTGAACACCAATCGGGAAAACAGGATATTTGTTGCGGATCTCACAAGCAATTGCAGTAATAAAGGCAACTGTTTCAATACCCAGTGAATCGGGCAGCTGAAAAGGGATATCAAATTGGTTTTCAACTTGAATACCATCCACCCCACCCTCAATCAATGCTTTGGCATCATTAAGAGCGAATTTCCTGATATCTTCCCAAGATGTTGATGGATTGTACAAAGGAGCACCCGGTAGAGGCGGTAGGTGAACCATCCCAATAATTGGTTTCTTATTTTTAAATAATGTCTTGAACTTGTTCATTTTATTACTCCGTTGGATTATGGTCTCTAAACAAGTTTTGATAAGAATTTAGATAATGTTCAGCTTCGATTAAGTTGGGGCTAGCCGTGGCTCCAACTCTCTCACATGTAAAACCGGCGCACACCGTCGCAAATTCCATCGAGTGCAATAATGCTTTTTCTGCAATCAGATAAGCATAAATCAACCCCCCAAGATAAGAATCTCCAGCACCGGTTGTATCAATTGCGTTAATTGATAATGCAGGGACGTAAATCTTCTCATTGTTATTTGTATAAGCAATAGATCCTTTTTCCCCGATTGTGCAAATTAGAAGTTTGTCAAAATATTTGCGGATAAATTGATTACATTCATCCAAATTGTCAGAATTACAGAGTTGTTTGAAACCATGCTGACAAGGAGCAAATATATCAACATATTTAAGTGAATCAAGAATTGCTTCTCTTGACACGCCCAGCATCTTCATTTGGCTTAATCCCATTTGAAGGTTGACGACAGTTTTTAATCCAGCTTCTTTGGCTGCTTTTAAAGCCGAAAAAGCCGGATCCGAGGGGAGCATGTCTGTATAGTAAATGCTCGCTTTTTTCAAATATTCGAGATCAGGATTGCTAAAGGACCATTGATCAAAGGCGCTGCCTTTTTCTAGAAGAATGAACTTTCTTCCTCTGGGGTCGACAACAATTTTTGTATTCAGGGACGTAGCTCCGGGTAAGGTTTTTATCCCACTACTATCAACTTTTTCATTGATCAAATTGTCTTTTATTCCATCTCCCAAACTATCATCTCCAACCTGAGCTAAAAAGCCACATTTCCCAGAGAGCCTGCTTATTTGAACGATGACATTTGTGGCACTACCACCGGGCAGAAAATCTGTATTTAAAAGTAACGCAAAGCCATCTTCAACTGGCAGGTCATCGACATGATAAAAAACGTCCATCGCAACTAAGCCAAGCCCAATAACATCAAACATTTATTCATTCTCCTTTTGCCAATAGATTTATCAACGATTTTACTATAGATTTGTAATATAGATTTGTAAGTTGACCTGAAAATTATTTATAAAAATAATGTAATTATTTTGCTTGTTAGAGGAACACATTGTAATTATTAGAATTCCTATTATAAGAATTTAGAAAAAACAACGGGATAGCAAGTCAGATCATTGATAGCGCTTAGTTTAAAGATCCCATGTAAAAGTTAAATTATTATCCAACATCATCTTGTGCTACAAAAATGATATTTACACTTAAAATGCAAATTGACTTTCCAGACCCTGCATGCTAAAATTTCCAATTGAAATTCAAGAATTTTCAGGGCTGGCGAAGAAAACTGGTTACTTCCAGGTATAATTTTCCAGATTAAAGCAGCATGTGTTTTACTGCGCCTGGATTACTTTCATTTGGATTTATCATTGGCGCTTAGAATAACCCTGATCGATTAACTTAACTTTTAATGGGAAAACCCCATTTTTTATAAAAATAAATGATCAATGTATCAATGTAGATAGGTAAAGGAATTAATTTTAATGAAAGACAAAAAAATATTAAGGATCATCCCAATTGGTGGGCTTGGCGAAGTTGGGAAAAATATGACCCTCTATGAGTATGAGAACAATATTCTCATTGTAGATGCGGGTCTGATGTTTCCAGAAAATGATATGCTCGGGATTGATTACATCATCCCAGATTTCGAACATTACCTCAAGGATAAATATGATCGTGTGCGTGGCATCATCTTCACCCACGGTCATGAAGATCATATTGGGGCTATTCAACACCTCTTGGAGTTTGTAAACGCCCCTATTTACGCTACAAAACTCACCTTGGGGCTTTTAAAGGTCAAATTGAACCGTTCTGGTATCCTGGCTAAAGCCGACCTTCGAGCAGTGAGTGCTGGTGAGCAAATTCAAATTGGCCCATTTACAGTTGATTTCTTCCACGTATGTCATTCAATCCCCGATGGCGTTGGCCTGGGAATCGACACTCCTGCAGGGCTGGTCGTTCACACGGGTGATTATAAATTTGACCACACCCCTGTTGATAATTGGCCCACCGATTATGCTAAACTGTCAGAATTCGCTCAACGTGGCGTGGTGGCATTGCTGGCAGATTCCACCAACGCTACCGACCCGGGCTGGACACCATCTGAACGCACCATCGACGATGGTTTAGATCAGGTGTTTAGCTCCGCCAAGGGCCGTATCCTGGTGGCTACCTTTGCGTCGTTAATTTCGCGGATGCAACAGGTTGCATCTGCTGCTGAACGACATGGCCGCAAAATTGCCTTTACCGGTCGCAGCATGGTCGAAAATATGAATATGGCCCGCGAACTGGGTTATGTGGACTTCCCTGAAAGGCTGGTGGTTACCCTGGAGCAATCGCTGAATTTGCCAGACGACCAGGTCGTGATCATGTGTACCGGCGCCCAGGGTGAGCCGCGCTCAATTATGGGGCGTTTAGCCAATGGAACCAATCAGAAATTCAATATCCGCGAAGGTGATACCATTGTCCTTTCGTCCCAGCCTATCCCGGGCAACGAAGAGCCGGTATATCGCATTATCAACCAGCTCTTTCGACGAGGCGCCGATGTTGTCTATGAAGCAATTGCCCCCATCCATGTTTCGGGGCACGCCAGCCAGGAGGAAATCAAATTGCTTCTGCACCTGGTCAAACCCAAGTATTTAATTCCAATTCATGGTGAACTGCGGATGCTGAAACAGCATGCCAAACTGGCTGAAGAGGTTGGAATTCCAAAAGAGAATATCTGCGTGGTTGAAAATGGCCAGATTATTGAGGTGGTAGATGGAGAATTGCGCCTGGGAGAGCGTATCCCGGGTGATTATATCTTCGTTGACGGCAGCGGTGTGGGTGATGTGGATCGCAGCATTGTGCGCGAGCGGGAAACCCTCAGCCAGGACGGAATCATTGTGGTCAACCTGGCCGTTGATGATCAATCCGGTCAATTACTTGGTGAACCTCAAATCCTGACACGCGGATTTATTGTGGCCGAAGAAATGGAGCCGATGCTGGAAGATCTAAGGACAGAGCTTGATGAAATCGTGCGCGGCTCTAATGGCAACCTTGAAAAACAGGTGTTGCGTACCGTGAAATCATACCTTTATGAAAAAACGAAGCGCAATCCTTTTATCTTTGTCAATATAAATCGCAGTTAGGATAAAAAAATCCCCAGGGGTATGATGAAAAACGCTGGCTTACTGGCAAGCTACCTTACCCCTAGGAAAATAATGAAATCCTAGACAGTATGAGGGTATAGATCGGGATAGAAAAGCCGACATTTTAAATAATTGAAAAACCTCTGCGAAAAACTCTGCCTTAAAAATCCGTTGTTTTTAAGGCTTCAACGATAAAAAAGAAAACTGGCATGCTATAATACGTTATGCATATGCGCCCGGGTGTTAGAACAAGAGCGCAATATTTGACCAGTTTTTAAACGTCTGTTTATCATTATGTCCTTCGTCCACCTCCACGTTCACTCGACCTATTCCATTTTAGATGGATTCAGCCAGATAGAACCACTGGTTATGCGGACAAAAGAGCTAAATATGCCTGCCATCGCGTTAACCGACCATGGCACGATGTACGGCGCTGTTGAATTCTATAAAGCAGCCACAAAGGTGGGAATTAAACCCATTATCGGGCTAGAAACGAATTTAGCAGCCCGAAAATTGACCGATCGCGATCCTCTCCTTGATAAACGCTCAGCGCATTTGCTGTTGTTAGCCGAAAACATGGCCGGTTACCAAAACCTCTTGAAAATCGCTTCCGTATCTCAATTGGAAGGCTTTTATTACCGACCGAGGATTGATCGCGCTTTCATGCAAGAACATAACGAAGGGTTGATCGCAACATCTGGTTGTCTTTCTGGTGAAATTCCTCGTGCGTTGTTAAATAATGAAACTGAATTAGCTGAACAACATCTTAAATGGTATCTGGATGTATTTGGGAGGGATCGTTTCTTTATTGAAATTCAAGATCATGCCGTTCCGGGCCTTGATAAAGCCAATCAGCAACTGCTCGAGCTTGGAAAACGTTATGATGTTGATTTTATTGCTGCAAACGATGTCCATTATATTCGACCCGAAGATGCGCGTTTACAAGATATTCTCCTTGCAATCCAAACTGGAAGCCTGATTACCGATCCGAATCGGATGCGCATGGATGATGATACGTATTATTTGCGCACACCAAAAGAGATGCAAGCGCTTTTTGGGCACATTCCTGGGGCAATTGAGAACACTTTGCTGATCGCTGATCGCTGCAATGTTGATCTGACCCGGACCGGGTACCATCTGCCGCTTTTTTCTGTTCCTGAAGGGTATACCGCTGCCAGCTATCTAAAATATCTCTGTGAAGAAGGGGCGAAACGCATTTATGGTCCGGACCTTGGGGATGAACGGATTCGCCAGAGATTGGATTATGAATTGGACGTAATCCACTCAATGGGTTTTGAAACCTACTTTCTGATTGTGTGGGATCTGTGCCAGCACGCTCAGGCAAAGGGCATCTGGTACAACGCGCGGGGTTCAGCGGCTGGCTCTCTGGTGGCTTATGTGCTCGACATCAATTTAATTGATCCAATTGAGCATGACCTTTTGTTTGAGCGCTTTCTGCAAAGCGACCGGGTTAATATGCCGGATATTGACCTGGACTTTCAGGACGACCGCCGGGCTGAGATGATGCAGTATTGTGCTGAAAAGTATGGTGAAGATAAGGTTGCTCAAATTATTACATTTGGCACTATGGGCGCGCGCGGAGCCATTCGCGATGTTGGTCGAGTAATGGACATCCCCATCCCCGAAGTGGATAAGGTCGCTAAATTGATCCCAGCCATTCCAGGTAAACCGGTTACGATTAAAAAGGTTTTAAGTGAATCTGGCGAATTGCAGGCGCTCTATCAATCGGGAGGGTTTTATCGCGATCTGATTGATACTGCCAGCCAGATGGAGGGAACCGTTCGCAGCGCGGGGACACATGCAGCCGGAGTAATTATTACCGACAAACCAGTCGTCGATTACGTACCCCTGCACAGACCAACCAGCCAAAGTGATGACAACCCGGTGAATACTGTTACCCAGTATGAGATGTCGGTGCTTGATGACCTGGGTTTGTTGAAAGTTGATTTTTTGGGTTTGGTTACTTTAACCATTATGGAGCGCGCTTGCGAACTGATCCAAAAAAGACACCGGGTAAGTTATAATTTACGCTCGATTCCTACGGATGACCCCGAAGTATATACATTTATCAGTCAGGGACATACTACGGGCATGTTCCAGCTGGAAGGTACGGGTATGACCCGTTATATTACCGAAATGAAACCCAGCGAGCTTGCCCATGTGATTGCTATGATTGCCCTTTACCGACCCGGTCCCATGCAATTTATTCCGAGGTATATCAACCGCATGCACGGCAGAGAAGAGACAACCTACGTGCATAAATCGCTCGAGCCGGTTTTTAAAGACACCTTTGGTATTCCCATTTATCAAGAGCAGATCATGCAAGCAGCCATGCAAATTGCTGGATACAGCCCCAGCCAGGCGGATAAACTGCGGACCGTAATTGCCAAAAAACGAGGCGAACAACTGCAGGAACAACGCGAAGCGTTTATCGAAGGAGCCCAATCGCACAGCAAGATCAGCGCTGAAGAAGCCGCACTAATTTTTACCGAGTGGGATGAATTTGCCAGTTACGGGTTCAATAAAAGTCATGCGGCTGATTATGGTGTGATTGCTGTAAAAACAGCGTATTTAAAATACCATTACCGGGTTGAATATATGACCGCCCTGCTTTCGGCGTGGAAAAACGATGTGGGGAAAGTGGCTGCTTATGTTGCGGATTGCCGTTCATTGGGGGTTGATGTTTTACCGCCAGATATTAATGTCAGCGGTTACGATTTCACCATTGAAGACCGTGAGAATGAACCCCCTGCCATTCGCTTTGGTTTAGGTGCAATTAAAAATGTAGGGCAAAACCCGGTTGATCTGATTATGCAAGCGCGACAGGAGGGCGTCTTTTTAGACCTGGTAGATTTTGCACACCGTGTCGATTTACGTCAGGTCGGGCGCCGTGCCCTGGAATGTTTGATTAAAGTTGGCAGCCTCGATTCCTTTGGCTCTCGCCAGGCTCTCTTGTTGAGCCTGGATAACATTATTTCGGTCAGCAGCAGTTTTTTCAGGGCAAAAGAAGCCGGTCAATTGATGCTATTTGGTGCGTCGGAAAAAATAGACGACACCATAGACCTTGTAGAACCACCCTACAGCATCAAACATGAAGAATTAACCTGGGAAAGAGAATTGATTGGGTTGTACGTCTCGGATCATCCCCTCAGCCCTTATCAAAAAACCCTTACCGCGAGGGTAACTCATTTTTCTTATCAGTTAATTGAAGCAAGCGATAAAGACGCGGTCATCGTTGCTGGGATGATCAACCGCTTTCGACATCATCAGACCAAAAAAGGTGACAGAATGGGGTTTGTCACCCTGGAGGATATGTTTGGAAATATCGACCTGGTGATCTTCCCAAAGGTATGGGAGGATGTCCATCATCTTATGAATATCGATCAGGTGCTTTTGGTGGAAGGGCGCATCGATACGGGGCAGGGTGATCCCAAGATTCTGGTTGACTCGTTAACTCCGGTTACGCTAGATGAACTGGAAGATGATACACCGAATGGAGATCAGGGCCCGCCCTTTGAGCTGGATGACGATTTGCTGGAAGACTATCTGCCAGACTTACCCTTTGATGAGATGCCACCACCTAAATCAATGGACGATTTGCCAGGAGACCATGACGGACAAACCCCAGCAGGCATTTCGACGAGCAAAGAAAACCCGATCTCGATGGACTCGGATAATACGGAATTCAACCCTGAAGAGGATGTGGCAGAAAATGGGGAAGATGAGCCTGCTCCATTAAAGGAAGAAACACCCCCTTCCGGTCCGGAGAGAATTGAACAAGAACAATTTTCGCCGAAATCAGTCCATGTTTTGAAATCCCCGCTTCCCAAACCCGACCCCCTGCCTCGCGTTGATCGCAAACCACGCTGTATTTACATCACACTCGATTCTTGTGGTGATAAAAAACAAGATGTCCGTCGATTGCGGCGCATTCACGATATTCTGGTCTCTCGCCCAGGCCGTGACCAGTTTGCCTTCCGGGTAAAGGAAAATGGCTTTTGGTACGAAATTAATTTTCCAAATGTCACCACAGGTTTAACAGACACATTGGTCCAGAAACTAAAGGGGTTTTTAGGCGATCAAAATATCGATATCACCCAGCTGCCATAAATTGTGCCTGCTAAATTAAATAGGACATTGCTCGGACATACAATCGACTGGAAACAAGATTGCGCTAAATCCTTGTTTACTAACAGCCTCATATTCGGTAAAATCCAATCGAATCAAATCTTTAATGTATGGGAAACAACATGCCTGGTCTTGAGATTGAGTTAAATCCAGTTACCTTTATTACCGTTGATGCCATTGGACAACCTGGTGAGCGTGTCTTTTATCTTCAGGGTAGAAGCCAAAATCAGGTGGTAACTTTGTTGGTGGAAAAATATCAAATTCAGACCCTGGCGTTGGCAATTGAAAACCTGATGATAGAGTTGCAGGAAAAAGTGCCTGGTTTGGCGAATGCATCGCCAGATTATGAAGAAGAAGAGATGATGCTCGAGCCACCACTGGACCCAATTTTCAGGGTGGGTGAACTGAGCTTGGGTTATCAACAAGAGCAAGATTTGTTGGTGCTGATTGCGAGAGAAGTGCCCACTGCAACGACCGAATCGGAAGATGATCTTGGGGAAGTTCGCTTTTGGTGCACCCGCTCTCAACTTTGGGCGATGGGGCGCTGGAGTATCGATCTTGCCAGTCGTGGGCGTCCGGTTTGGCCTTCCACCGGCGAACCAATTTTGCCGCCCGGTGAATTTTCTCCCAAGAACAATGGCCATAAAACTACCCCTTAGTTAATCCTGATATGTTGAAAACAGACCCCCTTTCAGCCCTGCAGCAAGCTTATGTGCAACTGAAAGGGCAATTTATTTATGGTTCCAATTACACGTTTTTGGTATTGTGTGAGTATAAAGGTGATACTTTTAAGGCGGTTTATAAACCCTTGCATGGGGAGCGCACCCTGTGGGATTTCCCGAGTGGTACTCTCGCAGGTAGAGAAGTCGCGGCTTATTTGGTTAGCGAAGCTCTGGGATGGGATTTGGTTCCACCAACAGTCTATCGGGAAAAGGATGTGCCGTTGGGTCCTGGCTCACTACAGGTGTTTATTGAGCACAATCCGGAAATGCACTATTTTAATTTTAATTTGGAACAAAAGGCACCCCTCCCCAGGGTAATGCTCTTTGACTATTTAATTAATAATGCTGACCGAAAAGCAGGCCATCTCTTGATCAACCCGGAGGGAAAACTTTACCTGATTGACCACGGGCTGAGCTTTCATGTGGAAGATAAGTTGCGGACGGTCGTTTGGGATTATGCAGGGGAGCCTATTCCGCCGGAATTATGCCAGGACCTTGAAGGCTTTCTCTCTGAATTTTTACCTGGGGCTGAACTTTGGGGGCGGTTAGAACCATATTTACAATCAGACGAGCTTATCGCCATAGGCAGACGTGGTCGGATGCTTCTAGAGAGTGGCAGATTTCCGCTACCGCCGGAGAACCGACGTGCGTATCCCTGGCCACTGGTATAATCTGGTTAATATGAAAACTAAAAACTCAAACATACTTATCGTTCATAATGCGATCCAAATGCTAACATTGGCCGGTGGTCCGCAGCGCGGAAATTTATTAGGTGAGCTCGGCATCCTTGAAAATGGCGCTGTTGTGATTGAAGATGGTCATATATTAGCTGTCGGAGATTGTAATGAGCTGCTGAGAACTTATCCTGACGCTGATCGATATGATGCTGAAGGCAAGGTAGTTATGCCGGGCTTTGTCGATCCTCATACTCACCTGGTATGGGCAGGTGATCGAGCCGATGAATTTAGCTTACGTCTGCAAGGGAAACCATACCTGGAAATCCTGGCTATGGGTGGGGGGATTCTTTCCACAGTGTGCGCAACACGGGCAGCCTCAATCGAAAGGCTTGTGGAAGAATCACTGCCACGTGCCCGGGCCGCTTTCCGTTATGGGACGACGACCATGGAAGCAAAACTGGCTATGGGTTGACGCTTGAGAGTGAAATCA
>Ga0255347_1002705_pt1 | contig 24490 bp, 26 predicted proteins | sample wastewater_treat_2_FD_192479 | JGI IMG/M metagenome (GOLD analysis project Ga0255347, IMG submission 192479) | Wastewater microbial communities from Lulu Island WWTP, Vancouver, Canada - plant24 | ecosystem: Engineered > WWTP > Wastewater > Unclassified | place: Canada: Vancouver, British...
AAGAGCGCATGGATGACTCCAAGCTCACACCCTACGCCCACTGGGTAGCGCAGTATTCCAGCAAATGTACCTATAAGGGCGACTACGGCATCTGGCAGTATTCTTCCAAGGGCTCTGTGGACGGTATTTCCGGCAATGTGGATCTGGATTACGCTTATGTGGATTATCCGTCCATTATCAAGAGCGGAGGCTTCAACGGCTATACGAAAGAAACAACGCCTGCTCCTGCGGCAAGCTCCCAGCGAGAAAGAATCGTCGCTCAGGCCAGAGCGTGGCTTGGCAGGAAGGAATCCGACGGAAGCCACAAAGAGATCATCGATGTGTATAACAGCCACAAGCCGCTCGCCAGAGGCTATGCGGTCACTTACACGGACGCATGGTGCGCCACTTTCGTTTCCGCTGTTGCCATCAAGTGCGGCGTGACGGATATCCTCCCGACCGAGTGCGGCTGCGGTCAGATGATCCAGCTTTTCCAGAAGCTCGGCGAGTGGATTGAAAACGATGCCTATGTGCCTTCTCCCGGTGATGTCATTTTCTATGACTGGCAGGACTCCGGCTCCGGAGACAATACCGGCTGGCCGGATCACGTCGGTATCGTGGAAAAGGTCTCCGGGAACACCATCACCGTCATTGAGGGCAACAAGAGCAGCGCAGTCGGCAGACGCACGCTTCAGGTGAACGGAAAATACATCCGTGGCTATGGCGTACCGAAATACAGCGGCTCTGCTACTCCTACACCGGCGGCTCCTACTACGCCTGCAAAGACCGTGGACGAGCTTGCCAAGGAAGTGCTGGACGGCAAATGGGGAAACGGCACCGACCGTAAGAACCGCCTCACAGCTGCCGGATATGACTACTCCGCCGTGCAGGCCAAGGTCAATGAGCTGGTGAAAAAACAGGAGACAGCTCCTGTCTACTACACCGTGAAAAGCGGCGACACGCTCTCTGCCATCGCCCTGAAGTATGACACCAGCGTTTCTGCGATTCAGAAGCTCAATCCGACACTCATCAAGAATGTCAACCTCATTCTGACCGGCTGGAAGATCAGAGTGAAATAAAATACGGGTGCGTTATCATCATTTCGATGGTATCGCACCCTATTTTTTATTGGCAGAGCCTCTTTCCGAGCTCGTATGCATTCTGTAAATCTATCGGGAATTGCTTCTCCCTATGCTTTGCCTTTGCGACCGGATCAGCGCGGTCAGGACTGATGTCATACTTGGAATAGTCCGAAAACTGATAGGCATCGTTCAGATACAGCATCTCTGCGGGAGCATTACCCACAGTATAGCCCAGCTGCTTGCCCATATAATCGAACTGCTGCTTATACCCGATCATTTGCATCTGGTCTTTCGTTGCACCCATCGTGATGATCATGGCGCTTTTCTTTGCCTTCTTCATGCGTTTTTCGGTCTTATAAGAGCTGTAAGTCAGATTGGTAAACATCAGTCGCTCCCAGAACAGGTTCATCTGGGCACTGATATTTCCAAGATAGACAGGCGTACCAAGAACCAGCACATCGGCCTCTTTTACCGCATCCATGACTGGCTTGAGATCATCCGGATAGGAGCAGCCGCCTTCCGTCTTCGAGCCTTTTACCTTGCAGGCAAAGCAGCTGCGGCAGCCGCTGAAATTGAGATCATACAGATCAAACTCCTGTACCTCGGCTCCGGCATCCTTTGCGCCCTCCACAGCCTTCATGATCATCTGATGGGTATTCCAGTTTTTCCGTGGGCTTCCGTTTATAAATACCGCTTTCATGCGCACACCCTCTTTCCAAGCTCATAAGCCTTTTCTAAGTCTTTGGGGAACTGTTTTTCTCTGAGCTCAAATCGTCTTTCTGTATCGACCGTGCCGAAATGGAACTTGTCGTAATTCTTCATGTGTAGAGTCTCATAGGCTTCCACAGCTCCCACATAGTTTGAGCACATGCTGAGAAGCCCTTCGTACTTGGGCGCAACGCCCATCATCTTTGAATATTCCTCCGGAACATTCATCGTATAGATACAGGCGGTCTTCAGCTGACCTGTGGCATTAGTCGAACCGGTATCATAATCCTGATACTGATAAAGAAAACGCTCAAAGAATGCCCGAACCTCGGCAGTAACGTCGGCATAATATATGGGAGAACCGATGATCAGCGCATCTGCCTTATCTATCTTCTGAAGCACTGCCTTCAGGTCATCATTCCATACGCAGTGACCGACGTTTTTATTTGCTTTTGCCCTGCAGCCATAGCAGCTGCGGCATCCCTTGTAGTTCAGATCATATAGATTGATGATCTCCGTTTCTGCGCCTGCCTCTCTTGCACCTTCGGCTGCCTTCTGCAGCATCATATCGGTATTCCAGTCCTTACGCGGACTGCCGTTTAATAGAATAACCTTCATTTGAAAGCCTCCTCACAATCAAATTCTCGATGCCCTTACTCCGTTCATATGTAAAAATTATATGAGAAATTCCGTGTGCAGTATATACACAGTTTTGTTTTTTGTGTATAATATACTCATAACTCAAAAACTGTGGTAAAGAGAATGGATATGAGCCTGAAGGACAGAACTAAAATCCTGTTTGCAGATACACTGATGAAAATGATGAAAACAAAGGAGCTGAAGGACATACGTATCGGTGAACTGTGTGAGCAGTGTGGAGCCCATCGGCGTACATTTTATTATCACTTCAAGGATAAGTATGACCTGATGGCTTGGATTCTGGATCACGGCTATGACGATACAAGCCAGCCGGAAAACATCATGACAGAGCATACGACGCTCTATGTCCTGAATAAGATACGCAATAACCAAGCCTTCTACAAGCGCTTCTACTCCGATCCCGGCATCAGCGATATGATGGCCTATCTGGTTGACTATAACTGTCAAAGGTATGAGGCCGCTCTTAAAGAATCTCTGCATCTTGAAGATCTGACAGACGAGCAGAAATTCTCCATTCGGATGTATGTATATGGCGGCGTCTATATCTCCAGAGAGTGGGTACTTGGTGGCTGTAAGCTGGAGCCGGAGGAATTTCTCCGCAGAAATCAGACTAACCTGCCGGACTGGATGAAAACCTAATTCATATATTGCCATTATGCCTGCGAGTGTTCTTCGGAATGCCCGCAGGCTTTTTTTATTTTCTTCCGCTCAAATCGGCAGTTCATCTCCAGTGGAAACTGGAGGTGGATATGTTATGCCAAACGAAAACACGAATGTTCAATCTGGATATTTCACAGACGACCGGATCAAGGGCGATCTGGACTACAGGCAGGCGCAGATCATCGCCCAGAAGATGCTCGATGACGGCCTGATCTCTGTGGCTGAATTCAACAAATTAACCGCCATCAATCGGGAAACTTTCTCTCCCTTGTTCGCGGAAATAATGCCACAAATCACTTGATATGTAGTCGTTTTAGAGTGATGTATAGACGTACGGAAAGGAGGAGTTCCCTTGAGAAAAGTAACGAAAATTGAGCAAGCGAAGAACGCTAAAGTCAAGATCAAGAAAATCAAGGTAGCCGCCTACTGCCGCGTCTCTACGGATTCCGATGCACAGCTTGAAAGTCTTGAGGCACAGAAAACTCACTACGAAAATTACATCACCTCGCGTGATGACTGGGAGTTCGCTGGCCTCTATTACGACGAAGGTATCACCGGTACCAAGAAGGATAAGCGCCCGGAGCTTTTACGGCTCATCGATGACTGCAAGGCCGGTAAGGTGGATTTCATTGTCACAAAGTCCATCAGCCGCTTCAGCCGAAACACGACAGACTGCTTGGAACTGGTCAGAAAGCTACTCGCCCTGCACATTCCCATTTTCTTTGAGAAGGAGAACATCAATACCGGCTCAATGGAGAGTGAGCTTTTTCTGGCAATCCTCTCCAGCATGGCTGAGGGCGAGTCAGTTTCGATTTCTGAAAACAGCAAATGGTCAATTCAGAAGCGCTTCGAGAACGGAACCTTCAAGTGCAGCTACCCGCCCTACGGCTTTGACTGGGACGGCGAGCAGATGGTTATCAACCCGGAGCAAGCAGCTGTAGTGAAGGAAATCTTCGCAGCCCTGCTCTCCGGCAAAGGAACCCACGACATTGCGGATAACCTGAATCGACGCGGCGTACCATCCAAGAGAGGTGGACGATGGACGGCTACCACCATTCGCGGAATGCTCTCAAACGAAAAGTATGTCGGCGACTGTCTTTTCCAGAAGACCTACTCGGATTCACAATTCGTCCGGCACAACAATCATGGCGAGCAGCCGCAGTACATGGTCAGAGATCATCACGAACCGATCATCAGCCGTAAGGACTTCGAGGCGGCACAGGCTTTTGTGAAGCAGCGGGCTTCTGAGAAAGGCATCGTCAAAGGTACCGAGAAGTATCAGAACCGCTACGTCTTCTCCGGCAAGATCATCTGCGGCGAATGCGGCGACACCTTCAAGCGCAGGATTCACAGCTGCACCGGCTACAAATACGCTGCGTGGTGCTGCAACACCCACATCGAGGACAAGAACAAGTGTCACATGCTATTTGTGAAGGATGAGGCGCTGAAGCTGGCCTTCATCACGATGATGAACAAGCTGATCTTCTCGCACCGGATGATCCTGAAGCCCTACTTGGAGGCAATAAAGAATGTGTCAACGGATGATTCTCTCCGGCGCATCCAACAGATACAGACCCTGCTGGCGCAGAACACCGAAAAGCGGGAAACGCTCACCAAGCTCATGACGCAGGGAATCATCGACCCGGTGCTCTACAGTCAGGAAACAAACGAGCTGCTCTCGCAGGCGGACACCTTCCGGGATGAAATCGAGGCACTGAAAAATGCGGTCTCCGGTGATGTGACTAAGGTTACGGAGACAACGGCGCTGATACATTTTGCAGAGAAAAGAGCGATGCTTCATGAGTTCGATGACGGCCTTTTCGATAGATTCGTAAATCGGATCATCGTTCATTCCAGAGACGACATCCGCTTCGAGCTCAAGTGCGGTCTGACGCTCAGGGAAAGGAAGTGAAAGCATGGGACACACACCATACGGCTACAGGATCGAAAACGGCTGCGCAGTAATTAACGAAGAAGAAGTCGCCAAAATCAGGAAGCTCTATGAGAATTACTTCGCCGGGATGGCGCAGTCAAAAGCGGCCATCGAGGCCGGGATCGAGACCTACCACAGCTCGGCAAAGCGGCTGATGCAGAACCGACATTACCTCGGCGACGATTTCTACCCGGCCATCATCGATCAGGAGACCTTCGATAAAGCAGAAGCAATTCGGCTGGAACGTGCCGGGAAGCTCGGCAGGCTAAACCGGGTAAAGGAAGCAAAGACGGAGAAGGTGCCGACCTACTTCCGTTTTGCGGAGGCAGAACAACACTATGACGATCCGAGGCTGCAGGCAGAATACCTCTACAGCCTCATTGAAAGCGAGGCAATCTAATGGCAAATGTAATGGTTATCCCGGCCAGATGGCAGGTCGGGAACACAGTAAAACAATCCGAACAGAAAAAGCTCCGGGTGGCAGCTTACTGCCGCGTCAGCACAGATTCCGAGGAGCAGGAAACCAGCTACGAGGCGCAGGTCACACACTACACGGAATACATCCAGAAAAATCCGGAATGGGAACTGGCGGGGATATTCGCGGACGACGGCATCTCCGGTACCAATACCAAAAAGCGTGACGAGTTCAACCGCATGATCGAGGAGTGCATGGCCGGAAATATCGACATGATCATCACCAAGTCCATCAGCCGATTTGCCCGAAACACCCTCGACTGCCTGCAGTACATCCGGCAGCTGAAGGACAAAAACATCCCGGTTTATTTTGAAAAAGAGGCAATCAATACGCTGGATTCCAAGGGCGAGGTGCTGCTTACGATTATGGCGAGCCTTGCCCAGCAGGAAAGCCAGTCCATGAGTCAGAACATCAAGCTCGGTCTGCAATACCGCTATCAGCAGGGAAAGGTACAGGTCAACCACAACCGCTTCCTCGGCTACACTAAGGATGAGAACGGGAACCTTGTCATCGACCCGGAGCAAGCTGAAATCGTAAAACGCATCTACCGGGAGTACCTCGAAGGCTCCAGCATGGACAAGATTGCCGCCGGTCTCATGGCTGACGGCATTCTCACCGGTGCAGGCAAAACGAAATGGCACACCAGCACCATCAACAAGATTCTCCGTAACGAGAAGTACATGGGCGACGCCCTGCTTCAAAAGACCTACACCACAGATTTCCTGACGAAGAAGCGCATCAAGAACAACGGAACCGTCCCGCAATACTACGTCGAGGACGACCACGAGGCGATCATTCCGAAGGAGCTGTTCATGCAGGTGCAGGCAGAGCTTGTCCGCAGGCGCGTCGTTCACACGAGCCCATCCGGCAAAAAACGCAGCTTCTCCTGCAATCACTGTTTTGCCCAGATTGTTTTCTGCGGCGAGTGCGGCGAGCTTTACCGGCGCGTCCACTGGAACAACCACGGCTGCAAATCCATCGTCTGGCGCTGCATCAGCCGCTTGGAGATCACGCACGCAGAAGTGCCCTGCGAGAACCGCACGGTCAACGAGCTTCTGCTGCAGGAAATCACGCTTAAGGCCATAAACAAGATTCTGACCGAGCGTAAAGTCTTTTTGAAGCAGCTGCAGGCAAACATCGCCAAAGCCGTAGTCAGCGCCGACACCCTCTCTCCAGACGGCATTCAGGAAAGGCTCTCGGAGCTGCAAAAGGAGCTCATCAAGAAAGCCAACAACAAGCAGGACTACGATGCCATCGCCGATGAGATTTTCCGGCTCCGCGACCAGAAGGAAAAGTCCGAGGTCGATAGCCACAACCGGGAAGAAGCCATGAACCGGATTAAGGAGCTGCAGGACTTCATCGCCGGTCAGAAAACCGACATCACGGAGTTTGACGAAGCTCTGGTCAAAAAACTCATCGAGAAAATCACCGTCTTTACCGACCACTTCACCGTGAAATTTAAGTCCGGCCTCACAATCGAAATCGAAGCGTAAAAAGGCTCCTCGCCACTGAACTCAATCAGTAGTGAGGAGCCTTGGTCTGTTTGTGAAAATTCGGCTTTTCAGCTCTGCAAACCGGTATTTGACGATTACAAATATAGTTTTCTCACGTCATACAACGGTATAACCGGCATGCGACAGAACCGACATCGCTTGCTCAAAGTTTTCCTGTTTTACGAGAACGTAGTCTGTATTATATGTGGATACTGCAAATATCCCAATCTTATTTTCAGCAAGAATATCCGCTATCGGTGCCAGAATCCCCACCAGCGAGAAGTCCAGAACACCCTGAATTCGGAATCCTTTCCATCCATCCTCACGCTCTATCGTTTTTTCAGGAACACATCCCGTCTTACATACGAGCGACAGTTCTTCATCTGTTTTCCCGATGAAGTAAAAATCCGCTGCAAGGTCAGCCTCGGTCAGTTTTTCAACCTTGCATACAGTCAGATCGTAGTCGAGTCTTTTAAGTTCCATATCGTTCTCACCCTCGCTCTCTTATTTCATAATACTGTAGATGCATTCTACCAGCGTCAAACCCAGAATGATGTTTATAACTCTGTAATGCTTCATATAGAATTTCCGGATCAGCATCCCGCCGAATATCCATGTACAGGTAGCTATTGTACCGATTGTCGCTATCAGAAGTTCAAATCCGATCAGGACAAACAGCGATGTGCTGTAATCCGTGATATAGCCCGTCAGTGCTGTAATGCCAAACATATAAATTTTGACATTTACAAACTGAAGGATAAATCCCTTCCAGAATGAAGCGCCTTCTGTACTTTCATCTGACTCGGGCTTGCTTAGTGCCACATGAACAGCAAGCCAGAGTATGTATGCCGCACCGATGTATTTCAGCACCCTTAGTGCTTCTGGTAGAAAAGAACCGACTCCGTACACGAATAAGGCACATATGATCTGGACAACATAGTACCCGGTAAAAACACCGAGAAACAAAGGCTTTCCCTTTTTCCATCCGTAGGTGTTTACGGTATTCAGGGCAAGAATATTACCCGGTCCCGGGGTGAAGGCGTTAATCACGCAATAAACAAGAAAATTTCCCAATACATAAGCAGGCATCGTATCCACTCCTCTCAACGAATATTATACCTGCTTTTCGGTTCCCATAGGTAACACTTGTTTTATATGCTAAAACATAGCCTCAGCCTATGTACTCCCGTATTTTCTCAATTCCTCTATGTATATTGCGCCTAATTCCGTAAGTTCCTGTTTCTCATTCAATATATAGCCGATATGCATAACCTCTTTCTCGGCTAAGGGAATGGCAACAATCTCTTCGCCTTGAAGGTATTTTGGAAATATCCCGCTTGATACGGTATATGCGTTCATCCCGATCATCAGGTTCACAATTGCTCCACGGTCACTTATTCTGATATGCTTCTCTGTCTCTCTTGAGCTGAATAACTCCTCTGACCAATACGATGACTCATAATTCCCCTGAATGAAGTTAAGCCTCGGATATTCGTCGAGTTCAGCAAGTCTTATTCTGGATTTCTTTGCAAGAGGGTGATCTTTGCTTAAGAACACATGTGGCTTAGAAGAAAACAGTTCATGGAAAATCAGGCCACGCTCGGATAATTCCTTCCGCAATATCGCCTCGTTTTCATTGCTAAGGAACAGGATTCCCAGATCACTGAAACGATTCTTCACATCTTCCATGATCTGCCTTGTCCGCGTCTCATTCAGTATAAACTCATACCGTTCCTGTCCGAAACGCTCCACCATTTCGACAAAGGCATTTGAAGTAAATGTGTAGTGCTGTGTTGATACCGCAAACCGGATCTTCTCCGATGTGTTCGTCACATACTTATCTTCAAGAAGCTCCATCTGCTGGACAACATTCCGTGCATATCCGAGAAACTCAAGTCCTTCCTTTGTGAGTGCAACACCCTGCCTGCTGCGGCTGAATATTGTAATCTTTGCTTCAGCCTCAATTTCCCGGATTGCACTGGAAAGACTCGGCTGTGAGATAAACAGTGCCTTCGCAGCTTCAGTTATTGAGCCGATCTCTGCGACCATAATTATATATTTAAGCTGTTGAATCGTCATAGAATCACCCCCCTGCCGCCGATTAATCGACTTTATACTTATGCGCAAAACTCATAAACCTTCTACCAAGCCGCATTATTTGCTTCTTCCGGCCTTGACATCTATCTCGAACACTCAACTACCCCGACATCTAACTCGGCAACTCAACTCTGTGACATCTAATCCGGCAACTCAACATTCACACCTTTGACCGGAGTCATCCTTGGTGCCGCCCTTGGATAAGTTACCGCGAAGCGCTCGTCCACTCGGCCTGCTTGAAGCTGCCGGAAGCCGAAAAGTGCCTGAAATCAAGGGCTTTCGAGCCTATTCTCCTTCGACCCTTGACATCAATACTACGGTCTCGACATGGACGGACCATGGGAATTGGTCTACAGGCTGTGCTTTTGTTAGTTTGTATCCGCCATATTCCAACAATTTGACATCCCTTGCCAATGTTGATGGATTGCAGGAAACATATACAACTCTTTTTGGCGACATGTTGATTATAGTGTCGATTACTTCTTTTTCACAGCCTTTTCTTGGAGGGTCTACAATTATTATATCTGCTTTTATATTTTGCTTATATAGCCTAGGGAGTATTTCTTCTGCTTTTCCTGCATAAAATTCCACATTTGATATATTGTTTTTCTTGGCATTTGCTCTTGCGTTTAAAATTGACTGCTCAACAACTTCAACTCCATATACATATTTTGCTTTTTTTGCAGCCATTAAAGATATGGTTCCGATGCCGCAATAAATATCAAAACAAATACTGTCTTTATCAATATCTGCATATTCAATTGCTGTTTGATAGAGCTTTTCCGTCTGAACGGGATTAATTTGAAAAAATGTTTCGGGTGAAATGGTGAAAACTAAATCGTCAATAGTATCAATTATTGTACCTGACCCGTACAAAGTAATATTTTTTCTCCCCATTATTAAATTTGTGTTTTTATTGTTAATGTTTTGAATTATTGTTTTAATGTTTGATATAAGAGATAATTCACTAACCAGTAGCTCTTTGTTTTTAAAGTTTTCGGTCCTTGTAACTATAATGAGCATTATTTCATTTTTTCGATTATTTCTGATTATAATGTTTCTTATAATTCCGCTTTTTGTTTTTTTATCATAAGCTTCGATATTGTACTTTTCCATCAAGCTTTTAAAAGCTTTTACTGCTTCATCGGCAGCTTTGCTTTGTATTAAGCAGCCGTCAATATCAACGGTATTATATGTACCTTGTTCATAGGGACCTATATGAATTTCGCCCTCTATTTTTGCAACCGAGAATGCTGTTTTATTTCTGTATCTAAAGGGCTCCTTCATGCCAATGGTATTATTTACAGTTTCTTCATCGAAATTTGCCCCGGCTCTTCTAAATTCGTTGATTACTCTGTTTCGTTTGAATTTTAACTGCTCCTTGTAATCCATATGCATGAGCTGACATCCTCCGCATTTTTGAAAATGCGGGCATGATGAATCGATTCTGAATTCCGAAGGCTTAATAATGCTGATTATCTCTGCTAAGGCATAGTTTTTCTTTTTGTCTGTTATTTTTATTTTCACTATATCGCCTGTTATTGCACCGCTTATAAACACGACAAAATTATTTATTTTAGCAATACCTTGGCCTGTGTGATTCATATCGATAATTTCAACTTCTCTGACTAATCCTGTTTCAAGCATAATTTCTCCGGTTACTTTTTGGCATTGACTAATTCGATAGCTTCTTTGCCTGTCATATGGTCGATATCTATTGCAATAATGTGGGACCTTGTGCATTCTGTTACTATCTTATGTTTATCATCTTTCGGCATATTTCCGGAATACTTTTCAACCAAAGCCTGAAAGGCTTCCTTCCACTCTTCGCCTTCAGTGATTCTTGCTTTTCCAAATACAATAACGCTTCTAAAATATGAAGTGAATTCTTCGCTTACTATTGTATCTTTATCTACTACCGCGAAGGATACCTTTTGATGTTTTTTTATAGCATCTATTTTATGTCCGTCCTTTGAAGAGTGAAAATAAATTTTATCATTGTAATAAACATAGTTAACAGGTACTGCATAAGGGTAATCGTCATCTCCTAAGCATGCCATCACCCCGCATGTACCTCTGTCCATTACGGCATTCGTGTCTTCCATTGACAGTAATTGTTTGATTCTTCTCATTTCTCTGAACATTTTTATCCTCCCTGATTTTTATAGAATAAACATCATTGTTGTTGAAAATTCATTTATATCCTTGGCCGTGTATTTAACCGTATAGGGTCCTGTTTGTGAAACTCCGGGAAAATATGATGCTTTTTTTGCTTTGAAATGCTCCCTGTAGTTGATTTCAACTTCAAATTTGTCCGGAATCTCAATCTTGCACGCCGAAGTATGCTTAAGAGCTTTTTTGACTCCTTCCCTTATCAATTCGCAGGATAATTCAGGATTGATACTTATTGAAGCTCCTCCGACTCCCTCTTTAACCGCAAGGGTTTCTATTCCTTTATTAAATTTTTTTGCTGTTTCGCAAAGCATTTTATCCCCGCTTAAGAACACCACCGGTACGCCGTATTTTGCCGCTAAATATGAATTAATAACAAATTCGGAAGCTATTTCACCATTAATCTTTATATAATTGTTGCTTAAGCTCATTGTATGAGACAGCGGATTTCCGTCATAACCTGCCCCTGAATGATAGCCGATAAATATAGCTGCATCAAATGTTTCATCTAACCCCGCGACCATTGATTCGGGCGTATTTGTCCAGCCCCGGCTTATTTTTGCACATTTTGGAATTTTGGTAAAATCTATATTTCTTGCCGAGTCATGTGCATCCTTTATCAATATTTCTTTAACTCCCATTGTTATTGCACCTTCGCATGCAGCTAATGTTTCCTTGGTCATTTGTTCTGCACATAATCTGTGCTCTTGATTCCCAAGATTTGTTTCATTCCATGAGGTTACCCCGGTGATTCCTTCTATATCCACACTTAAAAATACTTTCATTTCTCCCTCCTGTTTTTAATGAGATACTTCAATTCGTTCTGAATTACATGTTCTCATGCCTCTTCAGCAAAGTCATTACATTTTCCACCTGCAGCCTTACCCCTACCTTTAAACATTCTTCATCAATATCAAAGTGCTCTGTATGGATAGGCGATGTTATTCCCTTTGCAGGATTACCGCATCCCAGGTGGAAGAAAGCACCCTTTGCAACATCCATAAAATATGAAAAATCTTCTGCTCCAAGGCTTGGAAATTCTTTAAATTCAACATTTTCTTTTCCCAGAAGCTTTATTGCATTTTCCTTAATAATATCAACCACTTCATTATTATTAATCAAAGCTTTATATCCTTCGCAAAATGTTGTAAGCCCTTCTCCGCCAAAAGCTCTAGCTGTATTTTTTACAATACTTGAAATTCTATCCTTGGTATACTGTCTTGTTTCATCATCTAAGGTTCTCAGTGTACCGGTAATTTTGACTTCGTCGGCAATTATATTATCCTTAACACCGCCTGAAATTCTGCCGAGTGATATTGCTACCGGATTTAAAGGAGAAGTATTTCTGCTTACTATTGACTGCAGTGCAGTTATTACATGTCCTGCCATTACTATAGCATCTATTCCCTTGTCAGGATATGCTGCGTGAGCAGCTTTTCCCTTCAATACTATATTGATGGAATCTGTGGATGCATTGAGCTTGCCGTATTTAAGTTCAACCTTTCCCGCATTTAAATAAGGCTGGACATGGAGTCCCAAAACATAATCAACCTTTGGCTCTTCCATGCAACCTTCACGAATCATTCTTTCTGCACCGCCTATTGTTTCTTCCGCCGGCTGAAAAAATATTTTGACATTCCCGTTAATAGAGTCTTCGGAATCAGCCAATTCCTTAATTATTTTAGCTGTCCCAAGCACTATTGCCGCATGAGCGTCGTGACCGCATGCATGCATCACACCGGGAGTTAAAGAGCGATATGGCACGTCATTTTCTTCATGTATGGGCAGTGCATCAATATCTCCTCTTATTCCAACGGTTTTTCCCTTGTTTTTTCCTCTTATTATCCCTACTACACCTGTTTCTGCACAAGTATAATTTTCTATTCCCCACTTATTCAAGTATTCACGAATTTTCCTCTGTGTTCTGAACTCATATTGGCTAAGTTCCGGATGCATATGAAAGTCCCTGCGTATTTGCACCAATTCATCAAATATTTCATCAATTCTTTTATAAATATCCATATTGACTCCTTAATTTCTTTTTAAAATATACTATTCGGGGACATTCCTCCTACCGGCAGAGACTTTTCCTTATATAGGGAGGTGTGTCTCCATACTCTTATATTACTGATTTGCTGATGTTCCGCTTTCCAAAAATTCTACTTGTTTCAATTCTGCATCTATGTAAACAGTTGTCCCTAAAGCTATTGTAGGCTGAGGAAAATTATGTCCTGCCTTAAAATTATAAATTATAGGTTTGTTATATTTAACTAAGGTGTTTTCCACAACTTCTTCCAGAGTAAGGTCCAACCCTCCTTCGTAGGGTTTCTTTTCTCTTTCGCATTTTATAAAGGTTCCCAGTATTATTCCTGCACACTCATTAAACTTTCCTGCCAATGCCAGTGTTGTAAGCATTCTGTCCAATTTGTAAACAGGCTCTCCTATTTCTTCAATGAAAAGTATTTTTCCCTTTGTGTCAATTTCATATTTTGAGCCTAAGGTAGCAGTTAAAAGCGTCAGATTCCCTCCGGCTAATTTTCCCTTAGCCTTGCCTGTATTTAAACTTTTTAATTCTTCATTGTTTGGATTTTTGTGCAAACCTATGGGAATATCGGTAAAAATATTTTTTACCAGGCTTTCACAGGAATAAACATCAAATTCAACTTTATCATTTTTAACGTTTGCAAATCTTGTAGCAGCCATAGGACCATGAAAAGTAACCATATTGCATATTTGATTAAAAGCTGTATGGAGAGCTGTAATGTCGCTGAATCCTACAAAAATCTTGGGGTTTGATGCTATCGTTTCGTAATCTAACAAATCCAGTATTCGAGTAGCTCCATAACCTCCTCTTAAACAAATTATGCCTTTAATAGTATCATCTTTAAAGGCATCGTTTACATCTTTCGCCCTTTCTTCATCTGATGCAGAAAGGTGTCCGTAATTTGTGTAACAGGTTGGAAACATTACAGGCTCTAATCCTAAGGCCCTAATTTTCTTTTCTCCGTTTTTTACGGATTTCAAATCAGTCGCTGAGGAAGGAGCTATTACTGCAACTTTATCACCGGTTTTTAATGGTTTTGGTTTTATCATTTAAATACCCCCCTGTGTTACTCAGAAGCATGAGCTACATTTTCTTCCTCTGCACTTGCAGATAGCGGTACATCATATAAATCGTATACAACCTTGGTTATTTCCTGACCGTCCGGTATATAGAAAGATAAGGGCGGATTACTGCCTAATATTTTTGGATTGCCCGGCAAAATTTGTGTCGTAAGGTTGTCTGTTGAAAATCCGATTGCATCCTTTGCAAGCCCCAATAATTCCGTTAAAGTGAAATTTGTTTCGACATGAGGATAAACAGCGCTTATTACATTTGGAAGCCTTAGGCTCAGTGATTTTTTAATTGCTGATTTAATAAATTGCTGCTGCATTTCCACTCTTCCCACATCTCCGTTCGGGAAAGAAGGATAGCCCGGGTCCCCTGTTCTGAACCTCAGAAGTTCCATTGCCTTATCGCCGTATATAATTTGCGGTCCCGGTTTTATATCTATATATAGAGGCGGTTTGTCATATATATCCGTATATTTCATATGTATGGGTACATTTACTTCAACACCGCCGATAGCATCTACAGCTGCTCTTACACCGTTATAATTAACGGCAACATATTTGTCTACGGAAATGCCTGTTATTTCTTCCACAGCTTTCAATAAAGCTTTATATCCATCATCTTCGCTGCCGTAGACAGCATTTATTTTTTGCATTTCAGAATATTTTGCATATGCATCTCTTTTATAATAAGTATCTCTCGGTATCGATATTATGTTTGCTTCTTTGGTTTTCCTGTCAAAGCTTCCAAGCATTATCGTGTCTGACCTTGCTCCTTCAAATCCTATCAGCAAAGCATTTATGCGATTACTGTCACGCATTGCTTTTTCCAAGGGTGTTAAATTTTCATCTTCTTCATCGATTGCAATGGGTTCTTCATCCTCCGGCAGTTTTTGAGTTATTCCTTCAGGAGACATGAATTTTGCATACGTAAAAATACCTGTGGTTATCACAGTCGAAAATATTATTAAGGATATGAGAAATACTTTAATAAAATGTTGTTTCATAAAAAAACCGCCTTTCGGTATTATGCAAGTATGTTTTAATTTAATCCGTATAGTGAATAAACTAAATTCTTTATACCTTCTTCATCCGGTATGTAAAAGGATAATCCTTCCAAGGGTGTTTCCATGCCGGGCAATATATGTGTATTAATTTTATCGGTAGAAAATCCGACCAAATCGCCTGCCAAGTACAGCAAATCCGAAACATTAATGTTTGTTTCAATGTGAGAATAAGCTTCTTTTATCACAGCGGGCAGTTGAAAACCCAAAGTTTTTTTAACGGCAGATTTAATAAATTGCTGTTGTGCTTCTATTCTCCCCAAATCCTGGTTGTCATATCCCTTTCTGTATCTTAAAAATTTTAAAGACTGCTCCCCGTTAAGAAGCTGCACACCTTCAGGAATATCTATATATAAGGGAGGATCATCGTAGGGGTCGGTATATTCCATATGAAAGGGGACATTCACCTCAACTCCTCCAATCATATCAACGCATGCAATTACTCCCTCATAATCAATAACCACATACTTTTCAATCGGAATTCCCAACAGTTCCTGAACTCTTAACGCAAGTCCTTCAATCCCTTCATGAGAATATATTGCATTAATTTTTTTTAATTCGGCATTATCATCTGCATTTCTTGGAAGATATGTATCTCTTGGCAATGAAATCAAGTCAGCTGTTTTACTCTCCATATCGTAACTTAGAGCTATTATTGTATCTGTTCTTTGATTTTCCAGTCCTGCCAAAAGAATATTGAATCTTTTCATATTAGACGCAGCTTTTCCTATCGAAGTTCCATAATCAAAGGAACTCGATTCATAGAAAGAAACCTCGCTCTTCTCATCATTTACAAATTTGATTTTCCCTATCACAATATCCTTATCGACCAGAAAAATATACCCTAATGCAGTAACACTCAATATTATGGCAATAAGTAAAAAAGACGCAAAAAATACCTTTAAAAAATGTTTAATCATGTCTCACCTTTATAAAATCATCGCTAAATAATTATAACAAAGTACCGTTTCTTTTTCAATTGGATTGTAAAAATTATTTTGCCACGCACAATTATCACCAACTTTATAACAAACATTAAGGATGATTTTTTTATTTAAGAAATAAATATGTTGCAATTTACAAAAAAAACTGTTACAATAATGATATCTTTTTTAATATCGGAGGATTTTTTTAAATGAAAACAGGTACGGTAAAATGGTTCGATTCCAAAAAGGGTTTTGGATTTATATCCTGTGATGATGGAAAGGATGTTTTTGTACATTTTTCCGCTATAAACTCGGATGGATTCAAGACTTTGGAAGAAGGACAAAAAGTTAACTTTGACATAGTTGATGGTCAAAAAGGACCCCAGGCTAGCAATGTTACTGTAGCATAGTAGTAATTGTTTTTCGAAATAATACATTAATATAGATAAATGCATTACTTATATTAATATAGTATTTGAAGGAGACGTGATAAGAACTACATGTGTAGTTCTTTTTCATTATATTATTTATTTTTAAAAAACATGGAGGAGTTTTAATGAAAACAGGTACAGTAAAATGGTTTGATTCTGCGAAAGGTTTTGGCTTTATCACAAGCGATGAAGGGAATGATGTGTTTGTTCATTTTTCCGCTATAAACGCAGATGGATTCAAGACTTTGGAAGAAGGACAAAAAGTAACCTTTGAAGTGGTTGAAGGAACGAGAGGCCCTCAAGCTGCTAACGTAGAAATCATCTAATGTATACTCTAAAGCACCTATAAAAGAATAGGTGCTTTTTTTTCCGGCTCGCAGGCTCGCTGCACATTATATGTTATAATATCTCCAATGCTATTTTTATCATGTCCGTAAAGCTCTTTTCTCTTTGCTCCGGGGTAGTTTCAGTCTTATGCTCGAGGGAATCAGATACTGTCAATATTGTAAGGGCATTTACTCCTGCCCTGTTGGCATTGCAATACAAGGCGTAGGTTTCCATTTCGACGGCTAAACAGCCCATCTTTGCCCATTTTCTCCAATTCTCAGAATTATCATGATAAAAAATATCAGTAGTAACAATATTCCCCACTACTGCTTTTATATTGTTATCATCCGCAACCTTCTTAGCCTTTGATAAAAGCTCCCATGAAGCTGTTGCCGAATAAATTCCCGGCAGCTCATATTGATAGGCGTAATTTGAATCTGTGCTTGCTCCTATTGCAAGTACTATGTCGTACAAATTCAAATCAGGTGCATAAGCCCCGCAGGAGCCTACACGAATTAAATTTTTGACTCCGTACATATGTATTAATTCATAAGAATAAATTCCTATTGAAGCACAGCCCATTCCGCTTCCCATAACAGAAACTTTTTTTCCTTTGTAGCTTCCGGTAAAACCATACATATTTCTTACAGTGTTAAATTGCTCAACATCTTCAAGAAAGTTTTCTGCAATAAATTTTGCCCTCAAGGGGTCGCCGGGCAACAAGACTGTTTCGGCAATTTGCCCTATAACTGCACTATTGTGTGGTGTAGACATATAATCCTCCTTGTGTTTTTTATATAGGTTATCAGCTAATAATCTTTTGTCAACTAAGCTACTTCTTTTTGTACCTTATATTGGACTTTTTTACCTTGGATTGTTGTTTTTCATCATCAGAAAGCATTTCTATGCCGTTTTTGGTCATAATAATCAATCTTCTTTTCATTAAACGCCCTGAAGCCTTTTTAAAGGAGCTTTTGCTCATCCCCAAAATCTTATTAACTTCTTCAGGACTGCTGTCATCGTTTAAAGGTAAGGAGCCCTTGTTTCTAATAAGTACCTTTAGGATTTTTTCACCGTCCTTGTCTATTTGAAGCCTCGGAGCATCCTTTAGGCTTAAATCCAGTTTCCCGTCTTCCTTTATATTGCTGACCCTCACTTCAACTGACTGTCCGGAATGAAGAGGCTTTATTATTTCTCCCTCATGTATTAATCCTAAATACTTGTTGTCTACCGCAACCATTGCACCAAGCCCTCTTTTTAAGCTGAATACAGTACCCCTTACAATGTCATTAACCTTGTAAGGTGAGTCTGTTCTCAATACCTTAAATAAATTCATGGTTGCACAAAGTCTGTCCGACTTGTCAATATAAAGACCGACCATGTATTCTCCATTTAGCCTTATATCGCCTATCTGTTCCTTAAAGGGAAGGAATAAGTCTTTTTCCAAACCCCAGTTAAGAAATGCTCCTATCCTTGACATCTCGACAACCTTCAAGGTTGCAATTTCACCCAATGTTATTTTTGGTTTTTTTACAGTGGCTATAATTTTGTCATCAGAGTCTCTGTAAACAAATACATTTATTTTATCTCCTACTTTTGTTCCTGCAGGAACTTGCTTTATTGGAAGCAATACTCTGTCTTCAGTTTTCTCCTTGTCTTCACTTTGCAAATAGGCACCTATGTTTACTATTTTTGCAACTTCTAATTCCTGCATTTCTCCCAGTTTCATCATAATTTCTCCTCTCACTTGGTGTGTTCCTCTTCCTTTAGAAGCTTGAACATATTCTTTTTGTATGCTTCCACTCCCGGCTGAGTAAAGGGGTCTACCTTATTAGTATACCCACTTATTCCACAGCTCATCATAAAAAAGTAAAAAAGCTTGGCAAGATAAAATTCATCCATCTTAGGAACACTGATAATAATCCCCGGTACTTTTCCCTCATTGTGAGCCATGAAGGTTCCTTCAAATGCTTTTAAGTTTACAAAGTTAAATGTTTTTCCCGATATATAATTTAATTTATCAAAATCATTTAAGTCAAAAGGAATTACCATATCATCTTCACTATTTTCAATTAATAGGGTTGTTTCAATAATTATTTCTCTTCCCTCTTGAACAAATTGTCCCATGGAATGAAGGTCTGTAGTGAAATTAAGCGAAGCAGGGAAAATACCCTTCCCTTCTTTTCCTTCACTTTCGCCGTAAAGCTGCTTCCACCATTCGGCAATTGATATGCAGGATGGTTCATAGTTAACAAATATTTCAATTTCTTTATTTCGTCTGTTTAAAATGTTTCTTGCGGCTGTATAAAGTAAGCTAATGTTGCATTCAAAATCTCTGACCGAGTATTCTTCCGCACCTTCCTTCAAGCCTTCCATGAATTTATCCGTATCAAGACCTGCAGCCGCCATTGGAAGAAGTCCTACAGGAGTTATTACGGAATATCTTCCTCCTATATCATCGGGAACCACAAATGTTTTGTAACCTTTTAAATCAGATATACTCTTCAAGGCACCTTTATATTTATCTGTTACGACGAAAATGCGGCTCCTTGATTCTTCGCCGTATTTTTTCTCCATCAGCTCCTTAAAGACTCTGAATGACAATGCTGTTTCCAAGGTTGTTCCCGATTTTGAAATTACAATAATGCAAACTTCTTTTTCTTTAACAAGCTCAATAAGTTTTTTCAAATATGCTCCACTTAAATTTTGTCCTGCGTAATATACCTTAGGACTTAACAATTCATTGTGAAAATCTCCCCTTATAGCTTCGATTGCAGCTTTTGCCCCTAAATAGGAGCCTCCTATTCCCAAAAGTATGAAAGCTTCAGAGTTTTCTTTAATATATTTTGCTGCAGCTTTAATTTCTTCGTATTCATTTTTGTCAATTCTGTACATATAATCGAGCCAGCCTGTCATTTCGCTGCTGACTCCTTTTCTGTCCAGAAGTGTCTCCTGAGCTGCCATGATTTCCGGTTTAATTTTTTTTAATTCATCCTCATCAATAAAGCTTCCTCGTAAATCAAGAGTAATATTTTTCATTTTCTCCCCTCCCAATTGTCCTTCCCTTTCTCCATACAATAGCTACTGTTACCATGTCATTCTGAACGCAGTGAATAATCTCATGAAATATTTCGCTATCGCTCAGAATGTTTATATTATTTCGGCTAATAAGACTGCATAATCATCTTTATGAACTATGCTGAAATTATTAACAGATGACTTTATGTTTTCTAATATATTTCCATCGGATATTATTGTATTTATCAATCTATCGACGCCGAATTGCACCCCTTCGCTATTTGTTGTCTCCGTTATGCCGTCAGTGTAAAGGAGTATTTTATCACCGACTTTTAATGTAACTTTTTCTACAATGTAATCAACATTATCAAAAATATTTGCAATAGGATATCCCTTAAGCATAAGCTTTTTAATATCTTTACCGCTTATTAAAATCGGTACCGAGTTATGTCCTGCATTGACATATTTAAATACATGGGAATCTTTATTATATATTCCAAAAAATACTGAAAAATATTTATCATAGTCCAAATTCAACGATAAAAAGGTTTTATGCAGCTCCTTCATAATTTTATTCAAATTAATATTTCCTTTGGCAATAGTCCTTAATGATTGCCTTACAAAAATGGTCAAGAGAGATGCCGTTACTCCGTGCCCCACAACATCACAAATATATATACCTGTATTATTTTCATCTATTTCAAATACATCAAAATAATCTCCGCTTAATGATTCTGATGATTCATACAAATAGTCAATGCTCAAGCCGTTATACATTCCTTTTGGAGGAAGCATGCGATTTTGCATATTTTTTGCAAACTTTATATCATCACTCATTTTTTTGTTTTTTTCTTGTAACTTTTCCGAAAGTAAAACTTCATTCGTTATATCCCTGAATACCTCTACCGAAGCTTCAATTTCACCCTTATCATCAAATAAGGGTGAGGATATAATCATATATGTTTTGTTTCCCAATTTATGATGTTTGCGCATTATGGAGCCCTTTTCCAAGGTTGTGCTTGAAATACAGTTTTCGCATCTATTATATCTGCATAAAACGTCATAACATTTTTTCCCGATAATATTTTCTCCTAAATCTTCCTGCATTTTTTTGTTGGCATACAAAACCATGTTGTCTTTGCTGACTACTCTTACCCAATCAATCATACCATCCGCTATGCTTAGCTGATTTGGATCTATACTCTTATATTTCTCCATAGAAGCACCCCCTTTTATTTTTTTTCATTAATATAGTTTAACAAGAGCTGTCCTATTTTATCTGAATTATGTCTTATATAGTTTTTTCTTATATCGACAAAATTGCTGCATATAACCTTTATATTCATTTCTTCAAGTTCTTTTATCTGCTTTTCATCAATAAGTACCTGTTTTGCACCCTGGTATTTATAATTTAAAATCAACTCTTCGGATATTTTTTCATCATTGACAATTACATAATCAATCATGTATTTCATGCTGTGTTTTATTATTGCATTTACATGGTCTAAAACATTGTAATTATCTGTTTCTCCCGGCTGTGTCATAAGATTGCATACATAAAATACGGTTGCATTACTTTCAGCCAAAAGAGACGGTATGCCTTCAACTAAAATATTTGGAATTACACTGGTATACAAGCTTCCCGGTCCTAATACAATAAGATCTGCTTCTTTTATATCCTCAACCGTTTCTTCCAGGGGTTTGCACACATAAGGCACCAATTCGATTTTATCTATTTTCGTGTTTAATTTGCTCACATATTCAGGAATATATTTTTCTCCCAATATGCAGTCGCCGTTAGCGAGATACGCTTTTAATTGTGCATCCTGCAGGGTCATGGGAAGAACTTTACCCGAAAGCCTGAAAATACTTCCTATTTCCTTTAAAGCATGTTCGTAATTGCCGAATATTTCATACATTGCAGCTATAAATAAATTCCCGAAGCTTTGCCCCTTTAAATATCCGTCGCTGAAACGGTGCTGCATCAATTTTATCATAATGGGCTCAATATCTGAAAGAGCAATAATGCAGTTTCTCATATCTCCGGGCGGCAGCATGCCTAAGTCTTCTCTTAAAACTCCGGAACCCCCGCCGTTATCTGCAACGGTTACAATTGCTGATATGTCTTTTGTGTAATTTTTTAATCCTCTGAGCAATACAGAAAGGCCTGTCCCTCCGCCAAATACTACTATTTTCATTTAATTTTTCCCCGCATCTCTGTGATTTAATAAAACTCTGTAATTTTCAGCCGTAAGCATGGAAGCTAAATAATTTGATATTGTAACAGAGCGATGCTTGCCTCCGGTACACCCTATTGATATTACAAGACTTGATTTTCCTTCCTTTATATACAAAGGCAGAAGAAATTTAAGAATGTCCATTAACTTTTCCAAAAATATGGATGTCGTTTCAAAACTCATTACATAATCTTTAACATTTTCATCATTGCCGGTTGAGTTTTTTAATTCATCTATATAAAATGGATTTGGCAGAAACCTTACATCAAAAACCAGGTCCGATTCCTTAGGAAGACCGTATTTATAGCCGAATGAAACTATTGTTATGTTTAAATTATGGGATATGCTGCCTTTCACAAAAATATTTAAAATTTCTTCCTTAAGCCTTCCAAGCGTCATGCTGGTTGTATCTATTATATAATCAGACTTCTTTTTTACTTCTTCCAATCTGTTTCTTTCTTCCAGGATTCCTTCAATTATCGTACCGTCTGAAGACAAAGGATGAGGTCTTCTCTGCTCCTTAAACCTTTTGATTAAGTCATCATCAGAGGCATCAAGAAAAAGTATTCTGTATTCAATTCCCTTATTTTTCAGTTCTTTTAAACTATTGAACAAGTCTTTAAAAAAGATTCCTCCTCTTATGTCCGCAACAACTGCCACTTTGTTAACGTCCATCGATGAACTCTTGCACAACTCGGCAAAATTCGGAAGGAGTGCAGGAGGAAGATTATCCATGCAATAATAATTAATATCTTCAAGAACCTTAATTGCCTGGCTTTTCCCGGCACCTGACATACCTGTAATAATTACTAACTCCATATGCTCCCCCTTTAACTTTTTAAATTAACTATTCGGTTTAAATCAATACCCGAGCCTTCTACAGCTCTCAGTGCATTGTCGCAGCGCCCCACATTGTCCTTAATGTGGGAATCGCTGTTTATTACAAATTGTACATTGTATTTTGATGCTCTTATAATTTCATCCTTGTTTAAGTGCCCGTGACTGTTGTTTATTTCAAGCATAGTATCAGTTTTTTCAGCTGTTTGTGCAATTTTATCAATGTTAACCGGTATTTTATCTCCCGGATGGGTTAAAATGTTAATTTTATATTTATTCATGGCATTTATAATTGCCTGAGTATTCTTTTCAACCATTTCATCGTAAAACTTTTTATTGTTTTTTGCTAATTGATTTTTTACTATAAAGTTCCAGAAGTCACTTGGTGATGAAAATAAAGCTGCCAAGTGGAACCCGCATAAAATTATATCACAGTGCTTCAATATTTCGCTGTTGATGTCTGTAGTTCCTTTATAATCCAATATATTGGCTTCCACACCGTACAATATTTTCAAATTCGGATACTTTTTTCTCGTTTCCACAACAATGTTTTTAGCTTCACTTATTAAATTACTTTTTATACCAAACAAATAGTGAGCAGGACCATGGTCAGCGATGGCTATTTCCTCCAGTCCCAGTTCATAGGCTCTTTCTGCTATTTCTTCAATTGATGATTTGCCGTGCCTATTTTTTGAATATGTTGAGTGTATGTGATAATCAGCTCTTAGTTTCATTTAAAACTTCCTTGTTATTTTATATGTTTTACTTTATCTTCTACAACTTCGTTCCTACTATTTTTATCTCAGGTTCTAATATTATTCCAAATTTGTCATATACGGTACTTATTACTATTCTCATAAGCTCCAGGACATCTTCACAAGATGCGTTATCATAACTAACGATAAAGCCGCTGTGTTTGTCTGAAACCATTGCTCCTCTGTATTTCAGCCCTTTAAGTCCTGCATCTTCTATTAATTTGGAAGCATATCCGTTTAATGGTCTCTTAAATGTGCTTCCGGCACTTGGTAAATTTAATGGCTGCTTCGAAATCCTCTTTTCATTAAGCTCCTTCATTTTTTCCATTATATCTTCAACTCTGCCGGGTGTTAAACTTATCTCTGCTTCAAGAACAATGTATTCCGAATCGGACAGTCTGGAATGTCTATATTCAAATTCCATTTCTTCATTGGAAAATTCATGAATTCTGCCGTCCATATCCATGCATTTGACCTTCGTTACCACATCCTTCATTTCCCCGCCGTAAGCTCCTGCATTTATTG